>Ga0129307_1001532_pt1 | contig 23838 bp, 23 predicted proteins | sample P1105metagenome_FD_94437 | JGI IMG/M metagenome (GOLD analysis project Ga0129307, IMG submission 94437) | Capybara group fecal microbial communities from Wisconsin, USA - P1105 metagenome | ecosystem: Host-associated > Mammals > Digestive system > Large intestine > Fecal | place: USA: Wisconsin... | reverse complement strand
TGGAGAATCAGGCCAGAGAGCATATGATAGTCTTTACACCAAGCTTGGACCTACTATCGTCAAAGGATATTATGACGATGGTAACAAGTTCTATCTAGAAGAGAACTACGAGAGTGCAATAACCAACTTTGAGAAGGTTGTTGAAATAGATGAAGGCTACAATAACGGCGCGGCTGTTTTCCTTCTTGGAGACTGCTATCGACTTACTGGTGAAAAAGAATCGGCATTAGATTGTTTCACCAAGGTGGTTGAGAACTATCCTAACTCCAAGTGGGGTCGTCAGGCAAAGACATACATTGGTGTTGATGATACAGAGCTGAACGCTGCTGAGGTAGGTGAATAGAATGACTGATTTTGAATTAGTAAAGGCGGCACTTGAGGCTAGAGAATTGGCATATACACCATATTCTTCTCATGCAGTTGGTGCGGCGCTTTTATCAAAGGATGGGCAGCTTTTTAAGGGATGCAACATTGAAAATGCTGGCTATACTCCAACCAACTGTGCTGAGCGTACAGCTATTTTCAAGGCTGTAAGTGAAGGCGTTAGAGATGTTGATTCTATAGCAGTGGTTGGCGGCATGAGGGATTTAAAGAACCTTCCGGTATGTGCTCCATGTGGAGTGTGTCGACAGGTACTGAATGAGTTTGTTAACGCTAAGGATTTTACGGTGGTTTTAGCCGAGGTAGATGGGGTTGATGATTTGGCCTCTATCACCGAGAAAGATGTGCGAATAGAGAAATACACTTTGGACCAATTATTACCACTTGGATTTGGCCCTAAAAACTTGAAATCCACACTATGATAAACTTGAAAAAAAAGAGAAATAAATTATAATTTAATTATGTGTTTCTATTTATAAAGAAACAGGATTATAGGAGGAATGAAAGAATGAAAAAGAAGTTATTAAGTGTACTTCTTGTAGCTGCAATGGTAGCTACTATGTTCGTTGGTTGTGGATCATCAGCTAGTGATTCAGCTACTGATGATGCAGCAAAGGCTGAGACAGGTGATACTCAGGAGGCAAGCAGTGATTACAGAATCGCTATGATTACTGACTCAGGCGATATCACAGATATGTCTTTCAACCAGACTACTTATGAGGCATCAAAGGCATTCGCAGAGGCTAATGGAGCAGACTTCCAGTACTACAAGCCAACAGAGGATTCTAATGAGGCTCGTATCGCTTCATTCGAGAACGCTGTTACAGATGGTTACAATGTAATCGTTGTTCCTGGTTATCTTTTCGCAGCTATGATTGCAGAGGTTGCTGAGGATTATCCAGATGTTACAATCATCGCTCTTGATTGTAGTGAGTTTGATTTCACAGACAATGGTATGGAGAAGCTTCCAGAAAACGTTTGCTCATTTACATATCATGAAGAGCTTGCAGGTTACATGGCTGGTTACGCTGCAGTTAAGGAAGGCTACAAGAAGCTTGGCTTCTTAGGCGGTATGGCTGTTCCAGCTGTTATCCGTTACGGATTTGGTTTCGTTCAGGGATGTAACGATGCAGCAGTTGAGCTTGGCAACGCTTCAGACGTAGAAGTTAACTATGTATATGGTGGTCAGTTCTACGGTGATGACGCTATCACAGCTCAGATGGATACTTGGTATTCAAAGGGTACAGAAGTTGTATTTGCTTGCGGTGGTGGTATCTACACATCAGCTTGCGAAGCTGCTTCAAAGGTTAATGGTAAGGTTATCGGTGTTGACTCAGATCAGTCTGGTACAATCGCTGACCAGTATGGCAAGGACGACCTTTGCATCACATCTGCAATGAAGGGTCTTGCTGCTACAGTAAATACAACTCTTACAGATTTATTTGCTGGCGATTGGTCAAAGCATGCTGGAAAGATTGAGAACCTCGGTATCGTATCTGATACAGATTTAGAGGCTAACTATGTTCAGCTTCCAACAGACACATGGTCAATGGAGAACTTTACAACTGATGATTACAAGGAGCTCGTAGGAAAGCTTAACAGCGGCGAGGTTAAGGTAAGCGATTCAACAGACGCTATGCCTAAGACAGAAATCAAGGTTAATGAGTTCGATAATATTCACTAATATCGACTCCCGACAATATTTTCAAAGGGAAGGTTTTATCCTTCCCTTTGTTTATATCTAAAACTAGATTCAAAGTTATACAAATTATTATTATCTAGGGAGTAATAATAATTTTTATGGTTTTGCATCTAAGGATGTAAGTATCAGTAATCGATTAAAAGAAAGGTTTATCATTATGGAAGATTACGTAATTGAGATGTTGAACATCACAAAAGAATTTCCAGGTATCATTGCCAATGATGATATTACGTTGCAGCTGAAACGTGGGGAAATTCACGCACTTCTTGGAGAAAATGGTGCCGGAAAGTCTACACTTATGAGCGTTCTTTTTGGCCTATATACACCTGAAAAGGGAGTTATCAAAAAGGATGGCAAAGAGGTTAAGATTAACAATCCTAACGATGCCACAGATTTGGGAATAGGAATGGTTCACCAGCATTTCATGTTGGTTGATATTTTTACAGTTCTCGACAATATCATTCTAGGTTCTGAGCCTAGCAAGTTTGGTGTGCTTACAAAGAAGGAGGCCCGTGAAAAGGTCTTGGCTTTGTCTAACAAGTACAACCTTAAAGTAGATCCAGACGCATTGATTGAGGATATCACTGTTGGTATGCAACAGCGTGTAGAAATCCTTAAGATGCTTTACCGCGATAACGATATTTTGATTTTCGATGAGCCTACTGCGGTTCTTACACCACAGGAGATTGATGAGCTTATGAAGATTATGAAGGACCTTGCAGCAGAAGGAAAATCAATTCTCTTCATCACGCACAAGCTCAACGAAATTATGCAGGTTGCTGATAGATGTTCTATCCTTAGAAAGGGCAAGTATATCGGTACTGTTGATGTTGCAAACACCAGCAAAGAGGAGCTTTCTTCTATGATGGTTGGCCGTGACGTTAAGTTTGCAGTAGATAAGACAGAGGCAAACCCAGGACAGGAAGTTCTCAAAGTTGAAAACGTATGTGTAAAGAGCAAGATTCATTCAAACGATGCGGTTCACGATGTTTCATTTAATGTTCGTGCAGGTGAGATTGTATGTATCGCCGGTATCGATGGCAACGGTCAGACAGAGTTTGTTGGTGCTCTTACAGGTCTTGATGATATCTCTGGTGGCAAGATTACTCTTTGCGGCAAGGATATCACCAAAAAGTCAATTCGTTACAAGAATACACATGGTATGAGCCATGTTCCAGAAGATAGACATAAGCACGGTTTGGTTCTTGACTATACTCTCGAAGAAAACATGATTCTTCAGAGATACTTCGAGCCAGACTTTCAGAAGTGCGGTATGATTCGTAAAGGCGAAATGAGAAAATACTCAGATAAGCTTGCAGCCGCTTTTGATGTTCGTTCAGGACAGGGAGCCAAGACCAAGACACGTTCTATGTCAGGTGGTAACCAGCAAAAGGCAATTGTTGCCCGTGAGATGGACAGAGCGCATGATCTTTTAGTTGCTGTTCAGCCAACTCGTGGTCTTGATGTTGGAGCTATCGAGTATATCCACAAGGAGATTGTTAAAGAGCGTGACAATGGCAAGGCAATTCTTCTTGTATCACTTGAATTAGATGAAGTTATGAACCTTTCTGATAGAATCCTTGTTATGTATGAGGGTGAGATAGTTGGTGAGGTTGACCCTAAGACTACAACTCTCCAGGAATTAGGATTATATATGTCAGGTGCAAAGCGTGACAACGGAAAGGAGGCTAAGTAATGGAAGAGAAAATCAGCTTTTTTAAACGTCCAGCGATACAGACATTACTAGCTTCAGTTATTTGCGCTGTTGTTGGTATTATCCTTGGATATATTGCTTTATACATTATCAATAGCGAGCATGCTGCTGATAGTATGAAGGCTCTTTTGGTAAATTTCTTTAAGTTTAGAGTAGTTAAAGGTCCTCTTCTTATGAAGAACTTTGGCTCTTTCCTTGTAAAGTCGGTGCCAATTATACTTTGCGCTGAAGCAATTCTTTTTGCTTACAAGGCAGGACTTTTCAATATCGGTGTTGCAGGTCAGTATACAGTTGGTATTATTGCCAGCATTTATTGCTCACTTGCACTTGGATGGAGCTGGCCACTTTGTCTTCTTGCTGCAATTTTAGCAGGAGCATTTTGGGGATTCTTATCAGGATGCTTTAAGGCGTTCTTCAATGTAAACGAAGTTATTGCAGGTATCATGCTTAACTGGATTGGTCTATATATTTGTAACATCGTTCTTGGTAGACCAGAATGTATGAACCAAAGTAAGTCTGAGACTTATGATTTGGCTGCCAACAATCCAGATGCACTTTTACCTGGATTTATGCAGGAGTTCTTCGGAAACAACAAATATATTTCAATTGCTGTTCCTTTGACTATTATAGTTGCCGTTATTATATTAATCGTTTTAAACAAGACAACACTTGGATACGAGCTTAAGGCTACAGGTCACAACAAGGATGCAGCTAAATATGCTGGTATGAATGCAAAGCGCAATATCATTCTTACACTTGTTATTTCAGGTGCGATAGCAGGTATGGCAGCTAGCACAATTTACCTTACAGGTATTGAGAACTTTAAGATTGCTTCTTCAGTTCCAGGCATGGGATTTAACGGAATCGCCGTTGCATTCCTTGGTGGACTTAATCCAATAGGAGCAATCATCGCTGGTCTTTTTGTTGAGTACATTTCCCTTGGCGGCCAGTACGTTGATTACAATTATTACAGCCCAGAAATGGCAGATTTGATTATTTCAATTATCATTTATCTCTGCGGATTCGTGCTGTTCTTTAGAAGTATTTTAAATAGACCAGGCAGGGTAAAGGTTAATGCCAATGCTGAGCCAGATGATACAGCTACCAAAGCTGAAGAAAAGGAGGTGTAGAAAATGGTATTACTTATTCAATATACACTTATTTTCTCAGCCGTTCTTATTCTTGTTGCTTTGGGTGGTATGTTCTCAGAGCGAAGCGGTATTATCAACCTTGGTCTTGAAGGCATAATGGTATTTGGTGCTATGGCCGGCGGTCTTGTTATGGTTGCTATGGCAGATAAGCCAAAGGCTACAATCATTATTTGCACACTTCTTGCTGCAGCATTAGCAGGTATGCTTGCATCGCTTTTGATTGCTGTAGCCTGCATCAATTTCAAGGCTGATCAGACACTTATTGGTACAGCTCTTAATATGCTTTCAGTTGCAGCTGCAACAGTTATTGTTAAGGGTTACAATACAGCTCGTTCAAATGCAAAGGATGTTTCGGCCAAGCTTGATTATGTTAAGGGACACAATGCATTTGTAATCCAGATTGGAAAGCTTCAGATTTCATGGTTTATTATCATTGCAGCGATACTTCTTGTATGTGCAATTTTCTTCTTCTACAAGACTAAGCTTGCACTTAGAATCCGTGCGTGTGGTGAGCATCCACAGGCAGCAGATTCAGTTGGTATCAATGTATATGCCATGAGATACATCGGTGTATTGATGTCAGGTTTCCTTGGTGGACTTGGTGGAATTATTTACATCGCAGCTGCCAACTCAACGTGGCATTATGATTATGGTGTAGCAGGCGCAGGTTTCCTTGCTCTTGCTGTTATGATTTTTGGTCAGTGGAAGCCAGAGCGTATAGCTTGGGCAGCAGTGCTTTTTGCATTGTTTAGATCATTGTCAAATGTATATATGGGAATAGGTTTCCTGCATGCACTTCCAATTCCAGGAACTGTATACAATATGTTCCCATACATCGTTTCATTACTTGTACTTGCATTTACATCACAGAATTCGCGTGCTCCTAAGGCCGAAGGTATACCTTACGATAAGGGCGCTCGTTAATTAGTCTATAGGGAAATGGATTCTTCGGGGTTCATTTCCTTTAATTAAATATAAAAGTTTTTTAGGGGAATTAAATAAAGGGGTAGAAATGAAGAAGGTTAATGTCAAAGAAATCAAACCTGGGATGATTTTGGCGGAGGCGATCCGCAGTCCGAAAGGTCAAATCCTTGCTCAGCCAGGTACGCCAATTACAGCTCAGCAGCTACTTCATATGAGTTATTATGGTATTGAAGCTCTGGATATTCAGGACGAGGAAGAGGCAATCAAGCAGTACGAGCTAGAAGCGCCAGATGATTTTATAGGAATGACCCAGTCATGGCGAATTCTCAACAGCTCTGAGTTTGATGAATTTAAGCGAGCTTATGATAAGTGCGCTGACAAATTAGAAAAGATTGTCAATGATTTCGTAGTTAAAAAGATGCCTTTAAATGACAAGGAACTGATAGACGAAATCAAGCGTGTATTTGAAAAGCATTCCACTGGTCTTGGAATAATGGCCATGATGTTGAACATCCAGGAGATAGATATGTCTACATACAAACATTCTGTCAATGTGGCAATCATATCAAGAGTCTGCGGCACCTGGCTTGGAATCACTGACGAGAGGGAGCTGGATGTTCTTACTATGTGTGGCCTTTACCATGATATAGGAAAGGCTTTAGTACCACAGAGCATTCTCACTAAGCCTGAGGCACTTACACCGGAAGAGTTTGGAAGGATGGCTGAACACCCGGTTTTAGGATACAACATGCTTTCTGAGCTAGAAATCGATAGACGTATAAAGCTTTCGGCTTTGCAGCATCATGAGCGAAATGATGGAAGTGGATACCCTTATGGACTTACCAAGGATTTTATTTCTCCATTTGCAAAGATAATTGCTATTACAGATGTTTATGATGCTATGACAGCGGATAGAGTTTACCGCGCAGGTATATGTCCTTTTGAGGTGATAGCACAATTCCAGAGAGAGGACCAGTCAAAATATGACCAGAATGTATTGCAGGTGTTCCTAAAGAATCTTGCAGAGTCATATATTGGTACGGGAGTTTTGCTTTCGGACAATTCAAGAGGCATGATTACCATGATAAAGAGAAATGCCTTGGCTAGCCCTTTGGTAGAAATGGACGATGGCAGCTTTATTGATTTACAAGAGCGTACCGACTTGTACATAAGGGCATGTATATAGGTATTTCAATTGGAAAATGACAGTATAATTCAAAAGAGTCCCTCCGATTCGGAGAGACTCTTTTTTGTTTGTGTGAAATTTTAATTTTAGTGAATTAACCCTCGGTAACAAGGGCTACATCACCAGCTACCTGTGAATTGTTAGAAGAAGCACCTGATTTGTATGTGCCTTCCTTCCATGCCTGGAATTTCTCTTCTACTGCATCATATGTTTTCTTAGTAATGTCAGGTAAATCCTTACCCCATGTTCCAGTTGCTTCCTCGTAGCCTTTCTTGAAAGCATCCAAAAGCATATCAGCCTTTGAAGCATCGCCACCAGAAAGTGCAATAGCGAAATCAACTATTCTGTCAGATGTCTGGTTAACACCCCAGTATCCATCCTCAGAAATGTCTTCCTTTGCCTTTGCGATAGTGTCTGCATCTGCAGTAAAGTCGCCAGATGCAAGGAATTTCCACATATCATCTTCAGAAGCTATAGCAAATGCATTACCCTGGCCACTGATAGTCTTCATAACAATGTCCAAAAGGTTGTTTTTCATCTTTTCTTGGTCAGCCTTAAGCTGTTCAATAAGAGCAGCGCGGTCAGTCTTAGAATAATCTTCAGACTTTACAACTGCCTCTTCTGTAGACTTTTCATATACCGCTGCTGTCTCAGAGAATTTAGATGAACTTTCTGTAGCTTTATCTGCTGGAACTTCTGGAGTTTTCTTAGCGGAAATATCAGAATCAGTTGCCTTAGTATAAGTTGTTGCAACATTAGAAGATACGTTATTCAATGTGTTGACATCCATGATAAACCTCCTTGTTCTGCTGGTTAATAACTACTAAACCGTATGGAAATCCTTTTCCTATTCTTATTATCGGATGATTATTGATAAAAAATCACTGTTAGATTGTATTTATTTTAATACAAAATCCTTGTAAATGTGTGGCAACTTTGTTAAAATTTTAAAAGCAGATTGAATACAAAATGCAAAGAAATACAATCATAACCTTGGAGTAATACTTTTTATCATGGATAAAATCGATGTTAAAGCATTAGCTAAAATCAATATAGGCCTTGATGTTACAGGTATTAGAGATGATGGATATCACGAAGTTCGCATGATTATGCAGACGGTCAATCTTTTTGATAAGCTGACAATCACCAAGACTGAGGATGGTTCTGTTACAATGTCTACCAACATGCATTTCTTGCCTGTTAACGACGACAATCTTTGTATCAAGGCAGCTAAGCTTCTGATTCAGGAGTTTGGGATTACGCAAGGTGTTGATATTAAGTTAGAAAAGCACATCCCAGTTGCAGCAGGTATGGCAGGAGGTTCCACAGATGCGGCTGCAGTGCTTTTTGGATTAAATAAGATTTTTAAATTGGGGTTAAGCAGAAAGCAGTTGATGGAAAGAGGTGTCAAGATTGGTGCAGACGTACCATATTGCATTATGAGAGGCACTGCATTAGCAGAGGGGATTGGCGAAATCCTTAGTCCAATTTCTCCTATGGTTAAATGTCCAGTGCTTATTGCAAAGCCAGGCATTTCTGTTTCTACCAAGCAGGTATATGAGGCTCTTGATTCCAAGTTTGATACTGTTACCCACCCAGATATTGATCAGCTTATAGCTGATATCAAGGCACAGGATTTGCATAGTATTTGCTCCCACATGGGCAATGTCCTTGAAGAGGTTACCATTCCTATGCATCCAATAATTGCCGATATCAAGCAAAATATGATGGACAATGGAGCTGTTGGAGCTATGATGAGTGGAAGCGGTCCTACTGTGTTTGGCTTCTTTGAGGACAACAAGACTGCCAGAGCAGCAAAGGAGGCACTTACAGCTTCCAAAATGGTAAAGCAGCTTTATCTTACAACTTTGTATAATAACAAGCATTAGCGTAGGGAGGAGAACGCAATGACGGAAAATCTTACACTTCAAATGGATGATTATCTACCACTTCGCGATGTGGTATTTAACACTTTGAGGGAGGCAATTTTAAAGGGGGAGCTTAAGCCTGGTGAAAGGTTGATGGAGATGCATTTGGCTAACAAGCTTGGGGTTAGTCGTACTCCAATTAGAGAGGCGATTCGTATGCTTGAGCAGGAGGGATTAGCTGTTACTATTCCTCGCAAAGGAGCCCAGGTTGCCAAGATGACAGAGAAGGACTTGCAGGATGTGCTTGAGGTTAGAGATGCTTTAGATGCACTTGCTGTTGTATGTGCTTGTAACAGAATGTCCGACGCACAGTTTGTTGAATTAAAGGAAGCTATGAAGGGCTTTGAGGATGCAACTAAGACAGATGATGTCAGAAGAATTGTTGAGGCTGACGAGGCATTCCACGATGTTATCTACGCAGCTGCAGCCAATCCAAAGCTTGAGAATATTATCAATTCTGCTAGAGAGCAGATGTATCGCTATAGATACGAATATGTTAAGAATCCTTCAGTTTATCAGCAGCTAATCGCGGAGCACAAGTCAATAATTGAAGGTTTCGATAGAAGAGATGTGGAATTCTTAAAGGATATTATGCATACACATCTTTCTAATCAGATTAATGCTGTTCGCGAAGTTATCAGAGAGCAGAAATAATTAGATAGGATTATGTATGGCAGGAAATAAATGTACTATTAATCTGTTGTCCAAACAAAAGATGGGAGGAGAGCAGGAACAGAATCAGGAATCTTATTCAGGAAGCTTTATGGATAGAGAGGGCAAGCGCTTCTTATCCTACAAGCGCATCACTGAGGACGGACAGATAGATTGCCTGATAGCTTTTGACCGAAAGTCCCTTACAATGATTCAGAAGGGGGCTTTAAACTCCAAGTTAGAGCTTATCCCGGGGACTAAGACAAGGAATGTTTATGGCACTCCCATGGGAGATTTATCAATTCAGATTTATACTCGTCACTATCAGGTGATTGAGACGCAGATGACAATTAAGATTTTGCTGGATTACGATATAGTCACAGGTGCTGAACCGATAGAGACATCCATGGATATCGAGATAATATTAGGATAATTATAATTTTTAAAAAATATTTGAAAAACCATTGACCTTCCACTATGTGGAAGGTTTATATTGTTTACAGAAGAAATACTTAGTAGTTCTTTTTAAGAAAGATAAGGCCAAATCTTTTAACATTAAAACTGTAGTGGAGGCGTCATGAAAATTAACCAGGTAGAAGAACTAGTTGGAATTACTAAAAAGAACATTCGATTCTACGAGGACCAAGGATTAATTACTCCAAAACGCAATCTGGAAAATGGGTATCGTGATTACAATATGGAGGATGTGGAGCGGCTTAACCAAATCAAGCTTCTTCGCAGATTGGAACTTTCTATAGAAGAGATTAGAAAGCTTCAAATGAATCAAGTGTCTTTGGATGGATGTTTGGAAAAGCATATCAAGAGTTTTTCCAAGAAAAAGGGCGAGATAGATATCCTCATAAAGCTTTGTCAGGATATCATCGATGCAAATGCTAGTTTAGATACCCTTGATTCTGGAAAATATCTGGATGACATGAATCGCCTTGAGAAGGGAGGCGTAACCTTTATGGATATCAACAAGGTTGATGTAAAGAAGGTCAAACGAGGCCCGAAGATTGCAGCTGGCTGCTTTATCATACTTATGCTTTTCATGTTAGTCAGTTCAGTTTTTATGAAACAGACTGACCCTGAGATGCCGATGTGGATGGCCGTGATGATGATTGTGTTGCCAATTGCATTTATAGTAGGTGTGATTTTGGCCCTTAGAGAACGATTAAAAGAAATTGATGGAGGAGAATTAAATGAAGCTAATAAGTATTGAGAACATTCCAGGACAAAACTATGAGGTACTAGGACTTGTAAGAGGCACTATTGTACAGTCTAAGAACTTAGGACGAGATTTTATGGCAGGAATGAAGACTCTTGTGGGTGGTGAAATTACTAGCTACACTGAGATGCTTGTTGAGGCTCGCCAGATTGCTACAAAGCGAATGGTAGATGAGGCGGAAAAGCTTGGTGCTGATGCAATTGTAGGAGTTCGTTACAGCTCTTCATCAGTAATGCAGGGCGCCGCAGAGGTTCTCGCATTTGGAACTGCAGTAAAGTTTATCTAGAAAATTTTTCCTAATAGAAATAACCTGTGTCAAAAATAATTTAGGAAACTTACACTCCAATTATCGTTAAATCAAAAATGAGTATGACTTCAATTACAGAAAGTCATACTCATTTTTTATAATCTTTAAAATTTATTTAGTTGCTAAATACTTAAGTGTAACCATTGCAGATTTGATTGGTGGTAGCGACAAAAGAATTATTGTTGCAACTGCCTCTGGTAAAATGTAGCTTAGATTGTAAATGATAGAATAAGGAATTACGGCCCAGCCGTCCCACGCGTAGTATCCAAAGAAAATCCATCCGGAAATAAAAGCAAAAATAAATCTACCAGTAACGCCAACGATATATCCTTTTATAAGACCGTTCTTTTTATTTGAAAACAGACCACAAAGTCCAAGTGAGCCAAACGCCAAGAAGTAGTCAACTATCAATTGAGCTGGGTGAATTACATAAGGATCAGTGATTAGATTAAGTAATCCAAAGGAAACACCTGCAAGTATACCAGCGCCTGTTCCGTACCAGTAAGCTGGAAGGCACACAACCAACATAGAGAGTAAAGTGACTGAACCGCCTGATGGGAAAAGCTTTACTTTAAAATATGTTGAAAGAACATATGCTAATGCCATTGACATTGCTGTAAAAGTAATCTGCTTGGTGGAAAGAGCTAACTCTTTAGAAGATGTTTTTTCCTTGCCCTTAACAATCAACAGTGAAACTCCAAGAAAAAGCACCATGATAGCGGCTATTAATACCTTTCCAAGAAAAGTTGGAACGTAGGTGAGCTCGCCCCACTCATTAACAACTGAATCGTAAAACATATATAATCTCCATTCTGTAAAATTCAAAAAAACAATAGCATTTTTAATATAATCAGTCAACTTTAGGACATGATACCATCTAACTGTGGAAAAATAATGTTTCGTGGGAGAATGTGGACCTAGGGGACGGGGTTAGTGGTCCAAAATAAAAATGGACCACTAACCCCGTCCCCTAGGTCCAAAATAGTATGGAAGCATTCTTTTGATTTATGCTACAATGTGAGTGGATATTGTAGAATAGGAAACGGTAAATGGTTAATACAGAAAAGATTATTGAAAAAGTTATATTGGTTGCAGTTAATGAGGGGGACGAGGCTGAGGCTTGGGACTCTTTAAATGAATTGGCAGAGCTTTGCGAGACTGCAGGGGCACAGGTGGTTGGTCAGATAATGCAAAATCTGGACCGCCGCAATCCAGGGACTTATGTAGGCTCAGGCAAGGTGGAGGAGATTGCTGATTTGATTTGGGAGACTGGGGCGACAGGTATCGTCTGTGATGACGAGCTTACTCCAGCCCAGATGCGTAACCTTGCAGACACTTTGGATACCAAGGTTATGGATAGAACTCTCATAATACTTGATATATTTGCTGCTAGAGCAGGAACTGCCGAGGGTAAGATTCAGGTTGAATTGGCTCAGCTTAGATACGAGATGACTAGACTGACAGGCTTTGGTAAGAACATGTCTAGAGTGGGTGGTACTGCTGCAGGTGGTGGCGGTGCAATTGGTACTCGTGGTCCTGGTGAGAAAAAGCTTGAGATGGACAAGCGACTTATAGCTGGTCGCATTACCCAACTCAAGAAAGAATTAAGCGATGTGGTTGCGCACCGTGAGCTTACTCGTTCAAAGAGGCAACGCAATGGAGTGCCAGTGGCAGCTATAGTTGGATACACTAACGCAGGTAAATCTTCTTTATTAAATAAGCTTACAGATGCAAATATTCTTGAGTGGGATGCATTGTTTGCTACTCTTGACCCAACTACAAGAGAGCTGTTTTTGGATAATGATCAAAAGATACTTTTGACTGACACAGTTGGATTTATTAGAAAGCTACCACATCATTTGGTTGATGCATTTAAGAGTACTCTGGAAGAGGCAAAGTATGCTGACTACATTATTCATGTGGTAGATGTCAGCAATCCACAGATGGACCGACAGATGGAAATCGTATATGAGACTTTGGACAAGCTTGGAGTTTCAAATAAGCCAATAGTTACTATCTTTAATAAGGTTGATAAGGTGGCGGACGAGCTTGACTATCACGATTTGAGAGCAGATTACACGGTGCATACCTCTATAAAGACTGGCAAGGGATTAGACCGTGTCCGTGAAATACTAGCGGAGCTTCTTAGAGGAGGCATGGAGTATATCGAAAAGCTAGTGCCTTATTCTGAGGCAGGAACTATTGCAGATATTCGTGAAAATGGAGAATTGATTTCTGAAGAATATCGTGAAGACGGTATTTTTATCAAGGCATATATCTAAGAATTGTGAAAATTTGAGAAATACTTAGACATTCAACGTGATATTTGTTATGATAATCACGGAAAAAGAGAGGATTTAAGTTTTTACTTTTCATGAAGGGAAAGTACGGTAGAAGGAGAATCGAATGAACATTGCACAAATCTTATCTCTGCTTGGCGGAGTAGGTCTATTCTTATTTGGAATGTCTATAATGTCCACAGGTCTTAAAAATAGCTGTGGCGACAATCTACAGGTTATTCTCGAGAAGGCAACAACTAACAAGTTTGTAGCAGTTCTTGTTGGTCTTGTTATGACAGTTCTTGTTCAGAGCTCTTCAGCAACTGATGTCATGGTTATCGGCTTTGTTAACTCAGGCATGATGAAACTGGCACAGGCTATTGGAGTTATCTTAGGTGCCAATATTGGTACTACAATCACAGCACAGATTACTGCTTTTAATATTGCTACATTCACACCATTCTTGTTATTCATTGGTGCGGTAATGTATCTTTTTATGAAGAACAACCTTACTAAGCATATAGGTTCAGTTATCATGGGCTTTGGTATGCTTTTCCAAGGTATTACTATCATGAAGGCTGCAATTGCACCTCTGTCACAGTCAGATGTTTTTGTAAATTTCCTTAGAACACTTCGCAATCCATTTATAGCATTATTATTTGGTATTGCTTTTACAGCACTTTTGCAGTCATCATCATCTTCGACAGTTATCTTCCAGGCCTTTGTTGCTCAGGGCTTGTTAGAATACAATATTGCAGTATATCTTATCATCGGTGCAGCCATCGGTTCAGTTACACCAAACCTTTTGGCGTCACTTACTGCCAACCGAAATGGTAAGCGTTCAGCTATTTTGAATTTGCTATTCAATATAATCAGAGCGCTTGTGATTATTGTGATTATCAACTTTACACCATTACTTAGATGGATTCAGTCTACATCAGCTGATCCAGCACGTCAGATAGCCAATACTCACACTATATTTGCTATCTTGGCTGTTTTGATAATCTTCCCATTCACAGACAAGATTATCAATCTTACATATATGTTTATTCCAAAGCTTCCAGAGGAAACACGTCAGGCTGAGGACAGACAGCTTATTTACATGACTCAGGTCAACAATGTGCCACCAAACATGGCTATTCATCAGGCACAGCTTGAGGCAGCCCGTATGGGTACTATTGCAGCTGAGAACTTTATGAAGGCTATTGATTGTTTCTTTGATTATTCACCAGAAAAGGTGGAGGATGTTGAGGAACGCGAGGAGACAGTTAACATTTTAAATCACGGTATTCAAGATGCTATGGTTAAGCTTCAGGCCTTGGATTTAACACCAGCCAACTTGCGTAGAATTTCTGCAATCACAATTGCAGTTACAGATATAGAGCGTATTTCAGATCACGCGGAAAACATTATCGAGTACGCTTCTCGTATGAAGAACAAAAAGACAAAGCTTTCTAAGAAGGCTAGCAAAGAGCTTAAAGATATGGCTGAGAATTCTATGGAAGTCGTTAATATGGCCATTGATACATTTGCTTCCGAGAATTACGAGAATCTGGAGAAAATCGAAAAGATTGAAAAGAAGGTTGATAAGCAAGAAAAGCAGCTCATCAATCATCACATTGAACGTCTCATGGAAAACAAGTGTGAGCCTATCGCCGGCGTTATCTTCTCAGATATGGTAACTGACTTGGAGCGATGTGCCGACCACGCTATCAATATCGCATATGCGTTGAAGGGGCACTAAAGTGATGTGAGAAATCGAATGAAATGAAGATTTCTCATATCAGGAGCGAAGCGACGATAAAATGATGTTTCAAATCAAGCGAATGCGAAGGATGCAAGTATCAGGAGCGAAGCGACGATAGAATGCGAAGCGACGATAAAAAAGTCCAACCCATTTGGGTTGGACTTTTGTTTGCGTTTAGTTATTACCCTTAAGCAATGGGCGAAGTGGCTGATAAATGAATATTGTAATGATTGCAGATATCAAACCTTTTACAAATGTAAATGGAACATTGAAGTAAAGTAAGCATTGCTCAATTGACTTAATATTTGCAAATGGTGCGATAGCCTTGTATGCCTCGATGATTGTTTCCTTTGGCATGAAGTTGTAATAGATTGGATATACAACATAAAGGTTTGAAAAATAGCTGATTGCAGCCATTATTACAGCACCAATCAGTGAACCAATGATGGCATTTTTCTTGGTCTTCTTGTGATGATAGATAAGACCTGCAGGAAGAACAAACGCAACTCCAAGGATGAAGTTTGAAATCTCGCCAATACCACCTGTCTGTGTCATAAGTAAGTGGATAAGGTTCTTGATGAGGCATACTGCACATCCCCAAACTGGTCCGATAGCAAATGATGCAATCAAAGCAGGAAGCTCTGAAACATCAAGCTTGATAAAGCTAGGCATAAGAGGCACTGCTGTATCAAGGAACATAAGAACAAAAGCGATTGCTGATAACATAGCTGCAACAGTAAGCTTTCTAACAACTGACATGTTGGAAGTTGCAGCTGGTGAATTAGTAGTTTCTATTGTGCTCATAGGCACCTCCCTATAAAATTTTTTAGGAATCTTTCAGTGGTTTTCATTACATATTTTTACTATATAGGAGTATTCCTACAAATAAAAAAGCCCTGATTAAATCAGGGCATGAACGCAAATAAATAAAGTTTATTTATCTTCTCTCATCCAGACTATACTGTCGGTACTGGAATCACACCAGTTCAGTCCCAAAGGACTCGCGGACTATACCGCCGGTCAGGAATAGAAAGCTAACGCCTTCGCACCTTGCCCTGAAGATTTCCTTTTCAATTACGAAAACTATACTATATGTCATCCAACTATTCAACAACATAATCATAAAAAACGATGAAAAAGCCTTAATTTCTATGGAAAATTATTCCTAAATATAATATAGAATTCTGTAATAAAGAATTTGATTAGATGATAATTTTTTCGGGGAATTAATTTCAAAAAAGGGAAAGAAAATTATGAATAAGGGCCAAACATCAGAAAGCTTCAGATTAAGTGCATTATTATCTCTGTCCGGAGGACTGCAGGATGCCTACACCTACAATATGCGAGGACAGGTATTTGCTAATGCCCAGACAGGAAATGTGGTTCTCATGAGCCAGCATTTTATGATGGGGCAGGCTGCCAAGGGAGTTCAGTACTTAGTTCCAATCATCGCCTTTGCTTTGGGAACAATCATCTCAGAGCAGATTGGTCATAACTTTAAGCATGAAAAGAGAATCCACTGGCGACAAATTATTTTGCTTATGGAGATTTTTCTGCTGCTTATAGTGGGATTCTTGCCACATCAGTATGATACCCTTGCAAATATTTTGGTTTCTCTTTCTTGTGCAATGCAGGTACAGGCCTTTAGGACGGTTCACGGTTATGGCTATGCCAGCACAATGTGTATCGGTAACCTTAGAAGTGGGACAGAAAGCCTTTCCATGTATATACGTGAGCATGATAAGAGCTATTTGCACAAGGCTATTCATTATTATGGAATCATCTTCATCTTTGCTATAGGTGCAGGTTTAGGTGGAGTTCTTTCCTTGAAATATGGAATTAAGACTATTTGGATTTCGGTGGTGATTCTTGCAATTGACTGTCTTATGATGTGCAAGAAAAGGCTAGATATGGATATTCATTTTATTTAAAATGATTTTGGATTTGGGCTAAATTTTCGCTATTGAAATTTTACCTGTATCAATGTATAATTCAGAAAAACAAATGCAGAGTAGACTGTAAAGCGTTAAGTGCCAGGTGAACAGGGAGTTGTCACTTGGACGAAGGATTAACCGCGGTTTTATGGTCGCATCCCGCTGCTACATACGAAGTGTAAGATTACGCCTCTATTGTAGTTAAAAGGAACTGCAATAGAGGCTTTTTAACTTTATAGATGTAGGAGATTAAAAATGAAGTATCAAAAGATACTTGAGCACAAACAGTATCAGGATTATTTAGGCAAGCTAAATCAGCTAGAGCAGAATCGCATTTATTGCAAGCACGATTTGAATCATTTGCTGGATGTAGCAAGAATCTGTACTATTTTGGCTCAGGAACAAGGGATTACCATCGACAAAAATATCGTATATGCGGCAAGCCTTTTGCATGACATAGGTCGTTTCAATCCTAGCGTGGCTAAGCATGAGCAGCTTTCCGGAGAAATAGCACTTAGGGTTTTGCCGGAGTGTGATTACTCCGATGATGAGATTGCTCAGGTAATTGATTTGATACACAGCCATCGCGGCAGAGACTCCGTAGAGCATATTAGGGAAATGCGTTTGGAGAAGCAGCTTGATTTAAAGGATTGCTTTAGATTGGCAGACCAACTTTCACGAAACTGTTTTTGCTGTCAAGCTTCTGACACTTGTAAGTGGAAGGTAGAGGAAAGAAATCAGGTTGTTCTAGTTTAAAACTTACTTTAGGAGGACTCAAAATGAGAATAGGTAACAAAGACTTTGATTGTAACATTGGCAAATCCTACATTTTTGGAATTTTAAATGTTACTCCAGATTCATTTTCTGATGGAGGAAAGTACTCGAGCGTTGATGCAGCGCTGAAGCAGGCCATACAAATGGTTGAGGATGGCGCTGATGTAATCGATATTGGTGGTGAGTCAACTCGCCCTGGATATATGCTGATTTCTGAGGAGGAGGAGCTTGAGCGAATTCTTCCTGTAATTGAAAAGATAAAGGCAAATTTAGATGCACCGATTTCTATTGACACATATAAATGGAAGGTGGCAAAGGAAGCTCTGGCAGCAGGAGCGGATATGATAAATGATATCTGGGGCCTTGATTATCCAGAGGATTCTAACCATGAAATGGCCAAGGTGGTGGCTGAGGCCGGCGTTCCAGTTTGCGTTATGCACAACAATTCAATAAAAATGGATTGCGCAAACGAGGAGGAATTCTTAAAGCAACTACTTGCAGATATGCAAAAGAGAATTGATATCGCAAAGGTAGCAGGTATAAAAGATGAGAATATTATTCTTGATCCTGGCGTTGGCTTTGCAAAAGGACTTAATGAAAACAAGTGGAGCATTCCTGCAATAGTTCAGTTGAAAGCAATGGGATATCCGGTACTACTTGGTATTTCTAACAAATCCATTATTGGAAATATCAGTGACCTTCCAGTGGGCGAGCGAACAGAAGGCACAATCGCCTTGGATGTTTTGGGCCGAGTATATGGAGGCGATTTCTTTAGAGTCCATGATGTTAAAAGCAATAAAAGAGCGCTTGAGATTGCAGACGCAATTTTGACAAGTACTATTAAATAAGGGTAAACGATTATGAGATATGAAATTTTTATTGATGAATTAGAGTGTTTTGGCTTTCACGGAGTGCTTGAGGAAGAAAAGAGGCTTGGCCAAAAGTTTATCATCTCTTCAAAGCTAACAGTCAATTCCCCTGAAGGAGTGGATGAGGATGACTGTGACAAGACAGTCAATTATGCGAAAGTATGCGATGTGATTGCAGCCATTGCTGAGAATGAACAATATGACTTGATAGAAACATTGGCGGATACTATCGCAAAAGAAATTTTAATTAGATTTTCAATGGTTGAAAAAGTTAGCGTTCATGTGGACAAACCAAGTGCGCCTATCAAGCGTGGTGTTAAAAACGTTGGAGTTGAAGTAGAGCGAAGCTGGCACGTTGCCTATATTGGTGTTGGCTCAAACATGGGTGACAGCCAAGGAAACATAAACGAGGCAATGAAAAAGCTTAAGGAATCATCTTTTAATAGAGAGGTTGTATTGTCGGATTTAATCAAGACAAAGCCTTATGGAGGCGTGGAGCAGGATGATTTCATAAATGGAGTTTGTTCTATGAGGACACTACTTGGCCCAGAGGAATTGCTTAGATTGCTTCAGCAGATTGAGAAGGAGTTGAAGCGCACAAGAGAAATTCACTGGGGGCCTCGCACAATAGACTTAGACATTCTTTTATTTGACAACATTGTGATGGAGGAGCCTGATTTGACAATTCCTCATCCAGAAATGTGCAAGAGAGATTTTGTGTTAAAGCCACTATTAGAGCTTAATCCAAGGTTAGTGAATCCCCTGACTCATCAATATTTTGCTGACATTTTTGAGGAACTTCAGGGCAAAGATTGGTACGAAAAGACGGTCTAGCTTCAGGCTATAGTTTTGCAGTGGAGGATTTTATGAAAAATTATTCTTATGAGGAGGCGATTTCCTTTTTTAAAAATCTGCCTCACTTTATTCCACCTAAAAATACAGGGGCTCCACTTAAGGAGTTCTTTTCTTTGGATGCAGAGCTTAAGTTACTTGAAAGACTTGGTAATCCACAGAAAGATTTACAGTACATTCATGTTGCTGGAACTAATGGCAAAGGTTCCACAGCAGGCTATATAGCTACGATTTTAAAGGAGGCTGAGGTGAAGTCAGGGTGCTTCACCTCTCCGTTTTTGTACTCTTATAACGAGATGTTTAAAGTGGATGGTCAGGATATTTCAGATGAAGATTTTGCAAGAATTTTTTCTATAGTCCGTCCCCAATACGATTGTCTAGCCGAGCAGGGGATTTTCCCAAGCGAATATGAGATTTTAACTTCCATGGCATTTTGCTATTTTAAGGAAGCAGGCTGTGACATAGCCGTTTTGGAAGTAAGCTTGGGTGGTAGAATGGATACAACAAATGTTATCCCAGCACCACTTGTGACTGTAATCACGCCAATTAGCTACGACCATATGTCGATTCTTGGAAATACACTTGCGGAGATTGCAACAGAAAAAGCAGGCATTATCAAGGAAGGCACGGCGGTTGTGTCTGCCAAACAGGAGCCAGAGGTTAGGGAAGTTCTTGAGAATGTATGTAAGGATAAGCAGGTTGAACTAGCTTATGCTAAGTTACCAGAGCCTATTTCAAGAACCTTGGATGGACAAAAATTTAGATTGCCTAGTGTAGTAGGAAATGGCAAAGTGGATAGTACAGCTAACTTAGCAGAAACTTACGAGACTAGTCTCCTTGGCACATATCAGCTAGATAATGCAGCCTTAGCTATTCTTGCAATTGAAAAATTAAATGAGCGTGGATTTCGTATTTACGATAATGCTATACGAAAGGGAATAAAATCAGCTAAGTGGTTTGGCAGATTTTCCATTATTTCTAAGAATCCAACCATTATTGTAGATGGTGGACACAATAGACAGGGAGCGTTTGCCCTTAGAGAGTCTTTGGAGGCGTATTTCCCAAATCAAAAGATAGTATTTGTACTTGGAATACTTAAAGATAAGGAAGTGGACTTGATTTTAGAGCAGTTGATTCCTGTTGCAAAGCATTTTTATTGTGTAAGGGTACCAAACGTTAGAACAATGGAACCTAAGGAATTGGTAGAGCGAATTCAAGAGCTTGGAGGCAAAGCGTCAGTTTTAGATGAGGGAAGAACAATTGATAGCTTCGTATCGAAATCTGATGTTGTCTGTCTTGCCGGTTCCCTGTATTTGATAGAAAAAACTGATAGATTTTGCCAAAAACATTGAGATTTTGTCAATAAGAGCCAAGTCGTTTTATTTTTGAGATGGATTAACTATAATAAATAACATGAAGTTATCTGATTTATTACAATTCGAAAACATAATAGTGCAGTGCCACAACAATCCAGATGCAGATTCATTGGCATCTGGTATGGGAGTGTGCAAATTTCTAAAGCAAAATGGCAAGAAGTTTAAGTTCATATACGGTGGCAATTTTGAGATTTCCAAAAGCAATCTAAAGCTTATGTTATCTGAGCTTGGAATAGTGGTGCATTTTGTCCGCTACCAGGAGCAGCTAAATGAGCTTTTAGATATTGAAAAGGGACTGCTTCCAGATTGTATAGTTACCGTGGATAGCCAGTATGGTGAGGGGAATATTCAAAGGTTTTCTGCCAAGAATATTGCTGTTATTGATCATCATCAGGTTTCTGGAACTCTTCCTGCCCTTGCTGAAGTGCGCCCTTATCAGGCTAGCTGTGCTACTGTTGTGTGGGATATGCTTCGTCAGGAGAATTACCCAATAGATGAAGATATTATGCTATCCACAGCCTTGTATTATGGACTGATGACTGACAGCAATAATTTTTCGGAAGTTTATCATCCTGTTGACATGGATATGCGGGATGAGCTTAATTACAGTGAGTCTATTATCACAAGGTTTAAGAATTCTAATATTTCCCAAGAGGAGCTCAGGATAGCAGGAATAGCGCTCCTTGGTTCCGAGTATTATCGAGAGCACCATTATTCTATAGTCAAGACGGATCCTTGTGACCCAAACATTCTAGGCATTATTTCAGATATGCTTTTAGAGGTTGAGGATGTGGATTGCTGCTTGGTTTATTCCATTCACGAAGGTGGTATCAAAATTTCTGTTCGCAGTTGCGTAAAGGAAGTGAAGGCTGACGAGCTTGCCAAGTTTATTTGTTCTGGTGTAGGTGATGGAGGTGGCCACAAGATTAAGGCAGGCGGTTCCATTAGGCGAGCTCTTTTGGAAATGCAGGAGATTGACTACGCTGCACCATCTATTCAGCAGTTTTTCAGGGCGAGAATGCACTCGTACTTTAGAAATACCGAGATTATCTATACAGACAAATATCAGGCTCCAATCGAGACTATGGATATTTATCATAAAAAGAAGCTTCATGTGGGCTATGTGAAGGCTGCAGATGTTGTTCCTACAGGCACTCACTGCGTTATCCGCACCCTTGAGGGGGATGTGGATTTGACTGTTCAGGAAGATACTGTCATTGCCATTGGTATTCAAGGTGAAATTTACCCTATGACCTGGGATAATTTTATTTCCAAGCACAAGCCAGAGGACAAGCAGTATATCTATCCTGGAGACTACAAGCCTACAATCAAAGATGTGGAGGCCGGCAAGAGTAAAGACATTTTGCCTTACGCCCACAGTTGTGTATCCTTGAGTACTGGCAAGATTTATGCCACCGAGCTTGATAAGCGACTAAAGGTATTTACCAAGTGGGACCCAGAAAGCTATTATCTGGGCAAGCCAGGTGATTACATGGCGGTGTCCATGGATGACGCAAGTGATGTATATATAATAGAAAGAAACATCTTTGGGAAAACCTACGAACGAGATTAAGTGGCGAAAGGTAGGAACTTTCGTTTTCAAAAAAAGAATCTATAATTGAACAAAGAAAATGGGCCCTGGATTCCAACTAAACTGGGAGGTACCAAGGCCCTTTTATATTAAGAACTAGAAGGAAACTATGTGATAGTTTTCCTTCAAGCCATTTATTTGCAGATAAGATTTCACATCTAGAACCCTCTTGGCCAATTTGTGGCCTGTCCGAGTAAATCCATCAGCTTCAACTTCATTAAAGATGATGTCATTTCCCGCTTCAATTCCACGGCGGTCAGTAATATGATATTTAACCACGCCAGTGGCTATTCTGGCAAACTCAGCTTGAGAAACCAAAACGCTCACCTCAGAGTTGCCTCCTGCGGCACCAGTTTTCAAAGTGTTGGTGTCGGCAAAGAATTGACGACCCAACTCGTCCTCCTTTTTGCCAATCATTGCTTCATTTAATCCCATAATAAGGGCTTCACGACTATCTGACATGGCCATCCTCCTAGATATAAAACAACATCCTCTGAGTAAGAATAGAATACAACTTCTTTTTGATTTTTTTGTGAAGATGACACGCGTATCCAAGCAAATGCGAAGGATACACGTGTCAGGAGCGAAGCGACGACTAGGGAGGCGAAGCCGACGACCAGGAGCGCAGCCGACGACCAGGAGCGAAGCCGACGACAATTCAATGTATACAAAAAATCATTTTAAATTCGTTTGCTTACCCTTATGCATTGCGTTAGAATTATCATCAGGACACCGTTAACAGTTTGCAAAGGAGAGTAATGATGGAAAAAGAACTTAAGACGCGAGACCAGATTCAAGAAGAATTCACATGGAATTTAAAAGACATGTATGAAAATGACTCTCTTTGGGAATCTGATTTAAAATTAATAGAAGACAAGGCTTTAGAATTGGTTAAATATCAAGGGAAAGTATGCGAAACTGCAGATGATTTACTAAAGGTTTTAGAGCTTTCTGCCTTTATTTCGGAAAAGCTTACTTATGCATACTCATATGCGGCAAGATTATTTGACCAAGATCAGGGCAATTCAACTCATCAGAGTATGTATCAGAAGGTTTTAGGATTATATGCCAAGATTAGCACGGAAATGTCATTTATTGACCCTGAAATTTTAGCTTGTGATACATGTATGCTTGAGAAATACTACAAATCTAATAAAGAGCTTGAGTTATATAGAAAGCAGATTGAGGAGATTCAGCGTCTCAAGGAGCACACTCTTTCAGCAGATATGGAAAGAGTTGTTGCC
>Ga0129307_1001531_pt1 | contig 23852 bp, 29 predicted proteins | sample P1105metagenome_FD_94437 | JGI IMG/M metagenome (GOLD analysis project Ga0129307, IMG submission 94437) | Capybara group fecal microbial communities from Wisconsin, USA - P1105 metagenome | ecosystem: Host-associated > Mammals > Digestive system > Large intestine > Fecal | place: USA: Wisconsin... | reverse complement strand
TGGAAGCTCTCGAGCAAAAGATCCTGACCGAAGGGCAGGTCCTTCCCGGCAATATCCTCAAAGTCGGTTCCTTTCTGAACCAGCAGATCGATACGCCTTTTACACTGGAGCTGGGCAAGGAGATCGCCAACCGCTTCCGCGCGGACGGCGTCACCAAGATCCTGACCATCGAATCGTCCGGGATCGCGCTTTCCTTTGCCGCTGCGGTCTATCTTGGCGTGCCCATCGTGTTTGCCAAGAAGAGCGAAGCCGCGAACGTCTCCGGCCGCGTGCTCACCGCCCCCATCCACTCCTATACTCACGGCAATGATTATACCGCCGTCCTGCCCGCCGATTACCTGGACAGCCACGATAAAGTCCTGCTGGTCGATGATTTTCTTGCGACCGGCGAAGCCCTGAACGGCCTGCTGGCGCTTGCCGCGCAGGCGGGTGCCGAAGTCGTCGGCTGCGCCATCGCCATTGAAAAAGGCTTCCAGAAGGGCGGCGACGCCCTCCGCGAAAAGGGCGTGCGCGTGGAATCGCTTGCCATCATCGAATCCATGGGACCGGATTCGCTCACCTTCCGCCGTTAAATTACGGATGTAATTTTATTACATAAACCATCCATTTCAGGAGGAAAAACATGAAAAAACTTATTTCAGTTCTGCTCTCGCTTGCCATGATCCTCGCTCTGGCCGCCTGCGGCAACAACACCGACACCTCTAGCAAGGCGCCGGAAGGAACCACCAAGGCTGCGGATACTACCACCAAGGCCGCGGATCAGACCACTCAGGCTGCCCCCAGCGCGCTTGACGACTTCAAGATGGGCTTCATCTTCCTGCACGATCCGGCCTCCTCGACCTATGACAACAACTTCTACCAGGCCGCTCTGGCCGTGCAGAAGGAACTCGGTCTGAAGGATGACCAGTTCATCTTCAAATGGAACGTTCCGGAAGGCCCCGAATGCCAGGATACCGCTGAGGAAATGGCTGACGCCGGCTGCAAGGTCGTCTTCGCCGACTCCTTCGGCCACGAGACCTACATGATCGAAGCCGCGAAGAACTATCCGAACGTGCAGTTCTGCCACGCCACCGGCACCCAGTCCCGCACCGTGAACGTTGCCAACTACCACAACGCGTTCGCCTCCATCTATGAAGGCCGCTACCTTGCCGGCATCGCCGCAGGCATGAAGCTTGCCGAGCTGGTCAAGGAAGGCAAGACCCCGAAGGTCGGCTACGTTGGCGCCTATCCGTACGCGGAAGTCGTTTCCGGCTTCACCTCCTTCTTCCTGGGCGTGCGCTCCATCGTTCCGGAAGCCACCATGGACGTTGTCTATACCAACAGCTGGTTCGATATCGCTCTTGAAAAAGAAGCTGCTCTGAAGCTGATCAATGACGGCTGCGTCCTGCTGTCCCAGCATGCCGACTCCGAAGGCGCTCCCAAGGCCTGCGAAGAAAAGGGCATCCCGAACGTTGCCTACAACGTGTCCACCATCAACCTCGGCCCGAACACCGCTCTGATCTCCTCCAAGATCAACTGGGCGCCTTACTACAAGATGGTCATTGACGCCGTCTCCAAGGGCGAAAGCTTTGCCACCGACTGGTGCGGCAGCTTTGCCACCGGTTCCGTGGAACTGACCGAGCTGAACACCAAGGCTGCCGCCGCCGGCACCCAGGAAGCCATTGACAAGGCCAAAGCCGAGCTCGAAGCCGGCACCCTTAAGGTCTTTGCCACCGCAAACTGGACCGTAAAGGGCGAACACCTCACCGAATACCTTGCCGACGTGCAGGATATGGGCGATTTCCAGCCTGAGACCAACGTCATCCTCGACGGTGCCTTTGTGGAATCCGGCGAGCAGTTCCGCTCTGCCCCTTACTTTGACATCCGCATCGACGGCATCACCGAGAAATAATTTCTCCATAAACGGGCGGAGGGTCTCCCTCCGCCCTGTTTTCTGTTTTACCGCAAATCATCCGAAGGAGATGCTTCCGTGCCCGTTCCCGCTATCGAACTGAAAAACATAACCAAGACCTTCGGCTCCATCATCGCCAACAAGGACGTCAGCCTGTCCGCAAGCCGCGGCGAGATCCTCGCCCTCCTCGGAGAAAACGGCAGCGGCAAGACTACCCTGATGAATATGATCGCCGGCATCTATTACCCCGATTCCGGCCAGATCTTCATTGACGGCAAAGAGGTCGTTATCGCTTCCCCCAAGGACGCCTTCCGCTATAAGATCGGCATGATCCACCAGCACTTCAAACTGGTGGACGTCTTTTCCGCGGCGGAAAATATCGTGCTTGGCTTAAACGAAAAAGAACGCTTTGATATTGCCAAAGTCAACGAAAAGGTCCGGACCATCAGCGAGACCTACGGTTTCGAGATCGATCCGGCCAAGAAGATCTATGAAATGTCCGTCTCCGAAAAGCAGACCGTTGAGATCATCAAGGTCCTGTACCGGGGCGCCGACATCCTGATCCTTGACGAACCCACGGCCGTGCTCACCCCTCAGGAGACCCGCAAGCTCTTTGCGGTGCTCCGCCGCATGCGGGACGCCGGCAAGGCCGTGATCATCATCACCCACAAGCTGCACGAGGTGCTTGCCCTCTCCGACAAGGTCGCCGTACTGCGCAAGGGTGAATATATCGGTACCGTACTGACCAAAGACACCAATGAGAACCAGCTTACCGAAATGATGGTGGGCAAGAAGGTCTCTCTGAACATCGACCGCGCCGAGCCAAAGGATCCACAGGACCGCCTGACCGTGACCGATCTGGATGCGGTCAACCGCGACGGCGTGAAGGTCCTGGACGACGTATCCTTCGTGGCCCGCTCCGGCGAGATCCTGGGCATTGCCGGCATTGCCGGCAGCGGCCAGAGAGAGCTGCTGGAAGCCATCGCCGGCCTGCAGAAGGTCGGGAGCGGCAGCATCATCTACCACGATCCGAAGACCGGCATCGACGAAGACCTGCGCAACAAGACGCCGCTTGAGATCCGCGACCTCGGGGTCCGCCTCTCCTTCGTTCCGGAGGACCGCCTGGGCATGGGCCTCGTGGGCGATATGGACATCGTGGACAACATGATGCTCCGCAGTTATTCCAAAGGCCGCAGCTTCTTTGTGGAGCGCAGGAGCCCCAAATCCCTTGCGGAAAAGATCATCGAGCAGCTTGAGGTCGTCACGCCCGGCGTCAGCACCCCGGTCAGACGCCTTTCCGGCGGCAACGTGCAGAAGGTCCTGGTCGGCCGCGAGATCGCGGCGGCACCGACCGTTTTCATGGCCGCCTACCCCGTGCGCGGGCTGGACATCAACTCATCCTATACCATCTACAACCTGCTGAACGCCCAGAAGGAAAGCGGCGTGGCCGTGATCTTCGTGGGCGAGGACCTGGACGTTCTCCTGGAGCTCTGTGACCGCATCATGGTCATCGGCTCCGGCAAGGTGACCGGCATCGTGGACGGCCGCACGGCGACCAAGGAAGAGATCGGTCTTCTCATGACAAAGAGCGACCATATCGAAGGACTGCACGAGGAAGGAGGAAGCGCAAATGAGTGATCTGAACAACAAGGCTCCCGCGCCTGAGAAGCTTCCGGCGTCCCCTGCTCCGGCGGCAGAAAAGAAAGTCCGCGAGCCGCTCTTTCATATCGTCAAACGCGCCGGGATCCCGCGGCTGAAAGCCTGGGGCATCCGCGCTGTCGCGATCCTGCTCGCCCTTCTTCTGAATGCCCTGATCATCCACTGGCTCACAGGCCTTGATCCTCTGGCCGTCTACAAGTCCATGTTCGACGGCAGCTTTTCCACGAGCCGCAAGTTTTGGGTGCTGCTGCAGAACACCGCCATGCTGCTCTGCATCGCGCTGGCCGTCACGCCCTGCTACAAGATGCGCTTCTGGAATCTGGGCGCGGAAGGTCAGGTGCTGATCGGCGCCCTTTCGAGCGGCGCACTCATGTTCTATGTGGGCGATAAGCTTCCGAGCGGCGTGCTGATCGCCCTGATGCTCGGCGCAGCCCTGCTGTCCGGCATCCTCTGGGCCGGTATTCCCGCCCTCTTCAAGGCCCGCTTCGGCACGAATGAGACCCTGTTCACCCTCATGATGAACTACGTGGCCATCCAGCTCGTCAACACCATGATCGCCATCTGGGTGCCGAGCGGATCGGGCGTTCTCGGCATTATGAATAGCAGGACCAACAACGGCTGGCTGCCCACGGTCTTCGGTCAGAAATACGCTCTGAACATCATCATCGTCTCGCTCCTGACCGTTTTCATGTTCATCTACCTCAAATACAGCAAGCACGGCTATGAGATCGCGGTCGTGGGCGAGAGCGAAAACACCGCCCGTTACATCGGCATCAACGTCCGCAAGGTCGTGATCCGGACCGCAGCGCTTTCCGGCTGCATCGCCGGGCTTGCCGGCTTCCTGCTGATGGCCGGCAGCGCGCATACCGTGTCCAATACCATTGCCGGCGGCAACGGCTTCACCGCGGTTCTGGTCTCCTGGCTCGCCAAGTTCAATCCTTTCGTCATGATCCTCACGAGCCTTCTGATCGAATTCCTGCAGAAGGGCGCCGGTGAGATCGCGCAGGCCTTCCGCCTTTCCAGCGATATCGCGGATATCGCGACCGGGATCATCCTGTTCTTCATTATCGGCTGCGAATTCTTCCTCAATTACCGGATCATGTTCCGTCACAAAGCACAGAAGGAGGGCAAATAAATGTTAGCGGTTCTGGCCTCATTCCTGCACTCCTCGATCGTTCAGGGCATTCCGCTGCTGTTCGGCGCGACCGGCGAGATCCTGACCGAAAAGAGCGGCCATCTGAATCTGGGGATCCCCGGCATCATGTATGTGGGCGGCATTTCCGGCATCGTGGGCGGCTATCTGTATGAACATTTCTGCGAGCGTCCCGTGGCGCTGCTGTGCATCCTGATCCCGCTTGTCTGCTCGCTGCTCGGCAGCGGCCTGATGGCGCTCATCTACTGCTTCCTGACGGTCACGCTCCGCGCGAACCAGAACGTCACAGGTCTGGCGCTCACCACCTTCGGCACGGGCATCGGCAACTTCCTGGGCGGCTCGCTCCTTTCCTTCTTCGGCGAGAGCGGCTCCATCTCCCTGCTGACCATCGGCAAATGGTACAAGGCCTATCCCGTCTTTGCGGATAAGCTGGGCGTCTTCGGCGAGATCTTCTGCAGCTATGGCTTTCTGGCGTACCTTGCCGTGATCGTGGCGCTTCTTGTGCACTATTTCCTGAACAAGACGCGCGCCGGCCTGAACCTTCGCTCCGTGGGTGAGAACCCTGCCACGGCGGACGCGGCCGGCATCAACGTCACGCGGTACAAATACTGGTCCACCGTTATCGGCGGCATGATCGCCGGGCTGGGCGGCCTGTACTTCGTGATGGACTACACCGGCGGCACCTGGACCAACAACGGCTTCGGCGACCGCGGCTGGCTGGCTATCGCCATCGTCATTTTTGCCCTCTGGAATCCCGCAAGAGCCATCTGGTGCTCATTCGTGTTCGGCGGCCTGTACATCTGCGCCGTGCTGATCCCGGGCCTTTCCTCCGCCGCGAAGGAAGTCATTAAGATGGCGCCTTATCTCGTTACCATTGTGGCGCTGGTGCTCTCCAGTGTCCACAACCGCCGCGAGAATCAGCCTCCGGCAAGCCTTGGCTTAAACTACTTCCGGGAAGACCGGTAAGGCCGGGAAAGCGTATCAAAAGACCTGCGAAAACGCCAAGGCGTTGCCGCAGGTCTTTTTGATAGATTGAGGAAAAGACGCTCCTCTGTCTCATGTCTTATTGATAATATTCAAATATTTCCTCTTCCAGCGCGCTAAGGCGGTCTTTTGTCTCCTGTGAATCCGCGGCAAAGCCATATTCTTTTACCTGTTTCCAGGTCATTCGCTGCGCCGCATGCTCCTGTATGATCTGCTCCTGCAGCGCCCGGATCCGGCTCTCATAAGCCGCGCTGTCCGGGCGGCTAAGCAATTCCTCCAGTTCCCGTTCTGCTGCCGAGTTTTCTTCCTGGGAAGGAATCAGGAAAACCTCCCTGTGTTCCGGTGAAAAAGAAGACGCGCAGGGGAAGGCATATAAAAACGTTCTCTTTGCTTCCTCAGACTGCCGGTATTCCGGCGGGTATTCCGGCCGGATCAGAAAAATCAGATATTCCGTCTGCTGACACATGGGCAGTGAATAATAGGGGCAGCTGATCCAGCCCGGTTCCTGCAGCGCTCCCGCAAACTCCTGTCCGGCCGGACGCTGATAAAACAGGCAGGGTTCATAGATCCAGATAGTCTCTCCCTCCTGCAGCGCGCTCCCGCTTTTGATCACCTTTCGCACCCTGGCCGCCGAATACATATCCAGATTCTGACTCATCTTTCGCGCAAAAGGCTCTACGTAAAGGATCTCTGTGGCTTTATTTTGCAGTTCCGCAAGCGTCGGGACAGTGAGCTTTTCCGTTCGTTCAAAAACAAGATTGAGTGTAAAGTCATCCATTTCGGAATCGCTGACTGCCGGGATATCCGCTGTTTTGCTTCGTTTCACAAATCCTGCGATAAGCGCCGCGCCGGTCAAAAGAAAACAAACCAGCAGGACTGTTCTTTTGAATTTCATCCGCGAACTTCCTCCCTGCATTTGCCCTCTGCCACGCGGAAAGTGCGGCTGCACAGTCCGGCAACATCTTCCTTCTGATGCGTGGCGATCAGGATCGTGCAGCCTCTTTGCTGCTCCTCCTGCATGATCTTCCGGAACAGTTCCACCGCATCATCGTCCAGACCATTGGTCGGCTCATCCAACAGCAGCAGCCGGGGGCTTTCCATGATTGCCTGCGCCAGAGCAAGCTTCTGTCTCATCCCCATTGAATAGGTACGGATCGGCCGTTTATCCTCCGGATCAAGCCCCACGCGTTCAAGGGCCTCCCGCATTTCCTCCTCTCCGATCTCGTTGCGGATCCGCGCGAGGAGGTCCAGATTCTCCATGGCACTATATTGCGGCCACAGTTCCGTTTTTTCTATGATCAGGCCCATCTGATCCGGGAAGGCATCCTCCTTTGACAGATTTTTTCCGAAAACAATGACCTTCCCTCTTACCCTGATGAGTCCGGCAATGGCCCGCAGCAGCATGGTCTTCCCGGAACCGTTTCTCCCAAAAAAGCCATAGATCCTGCCGGAGTCCAGTTCCAGATCCACATGAGAAAGGACTTCTTTGCCTTTGATCTGTTTGCTCACATTTCTGAGAATGATCTTATTATCCATTACGGTTCTCTCCCTCATAAGAAATCTGCACTGTCAGCCAGCTTAAGACCGACGCCGAAAAGAATCAATGCGCATATCCCTGAATAAACGGCGGTCATTTCCGGATGCAGCCCGTCTATCCCGCGATAGAACCAGGCAGAAAAGTCAAGCATTGCCGCCGGCTCCTCATGCAGCAAAAGTGATGCCCGGCAGGGCAGAAGAATGCGTAAGGCCGCTGTTGTGAAGGCCGTTCTTGGCCCGAAAGCCAGCAGCTGCGCCCCCATGGAGATCGCAGAGACCAGCAGAAAAACCAGACGCGCGTCCAGCAGCAGGCACAGAATGGACGATGCGGACAGCAAAACAAAGCCGACCGCTGCCTTTGTACAAAGAAGATCACGCAGAATCGCTGCCGCCCGCCCGATATTCATGCTGCGCAGCCCGAAAAGATACCCTGTGATCGTCTCCCCGAGCAGGATCATCAGCGCGTAACCAGCTCCGGAAACCAGCAGCAGGAGCTGTCTGCGCCGCCACCAGATCCTTCTGGTTCCCTCTCTGACGACGGACAGAATATTGACCGCCGTCCTGTCATTTGACTGATCGGCGACGAACAGGAAGCAGGCCATAAGAAACGGCAGGGTATTCACCAGGATCATAAGAAATCCTGAAAGATCCTCTGCGATCGGCATCCCGAAGCTCAGCAGCCAAAGCCCCTCCAGGCTCCCCGGACTGTAGCGGTTCCACCATAACGCAAGGATCGCTCCGAGCGGAAACCCGATCCAAACCCGTCTGAGGCTGCTGCGCAGCCATGGCGCGAGCCGTTTTCTCTGCCCGCCCTCAGGCAGTCTCTGCAGCCAGAAAGCCAGTCCTGCTTTTATCGCCAGGCAGACCGCTGCTAATATGAGGTCCTGTGCTGTTACGGTTCCTTTATGGAATAAGCGCAGAGACGTTCCGTAGAACAGGGAAAAATCGATGGAAAAAAGCATCTCCATGGCCTGCAGATAATCAAGGCTGAGGAGCAGACCGAAAAGCAACGCGCTGCCGTGACGCCTGAACAAAAGCATATCCGCTGCTGACATCATAACGGCAAGGAGGATCAGATCAAGCAGCCAAAAGAAGGTGAGAACGATAACTGTTCCCGCATCCTTCCGCACGGTGATTCCCGCAGTCAGCAGAAAAACGCAGTGCGGAAGCCAGTAAATCAGTGTTTCCGCAAGCAGAGAGACGTTTCTGGCCCGCCGGAAGGCCTTCCGGCTGCCAAAACGCACCAAACTGTACTCATGGGAAAATAAGCGGTTGCGGCTATCCTGAAAAACCAGAAACCCAAGGAGCAGGATGATGTGCAGCGCTCCCGAAATGCCGTAACGAAGGCCAATGTCTCTCGGAGAAGAAAGCTGCAGGATGATCAGGTAAAGCGCGTAAACTCCGCAGATAAGCCACAGGTCTTTTGCACGAAGTGGGAAAGCCATGTGTTTTTTCATAGCTCGTCCCTGTTCTTCAGCTTCATCAGTAAAAGCCACAAACTAAGCAAAAACGGCAGCAGCAGGGTAACGCCAATGACAAAAAATGCCGATGGATTCACGTTTTCGGATCTAAGCTGCAGCAGATCGATGGCGATCCATTCGCTTTTCCTCAGCGCACCAAGAATCAGATACAGCACTGCCGTGGCAAGCGACGGCAAAATGGCGACTACCACGGCATTTGGATGATAATACAGAGATACTGCATAGGTCAGCAATGCCATTGCTCCGCAAAACAGGCCGATCAGCAAAAAATGCAGCAGCATATTGAGGACCGGCGCATTCAGGTAAAGCGAAGGGAACAGCATTTCGGAAAGAATTCCGGGAACAAAGTTCTGGAAGTAGTCTGTATAAACGCCGGAATACATGGCCGGTGACACAGATAAAATTCCCTGTCTTGGCACCGCCGCCAGGCAGAGCAGATAATTCAGGATGAACGGATAAAGTCCCACAGCAAAGCCGGAAATAAACGTTGCTGCTGCTTTGCTGACATAGTATTTCGATCGGCTGATCCTGGCCAGCGTCAGGCAGACGGCGTTATTCCTCTTCTCTTCATACCACGAACAGGCTGCCGGGAAAGAAGCCAGTACAGGGAGCAAGAGGAACAGCATCATTTGCCCGATCCCCGACTCATACAGCAGAGTGACATGCTCCGGAAGCACGCCAATCGCGTTGTTCTGTTCAAAAAAGACCGCGATAACAAAAGCCAGCACGGCAAGCACGGTGCTAGCCAGCACCGCTGCCCAGGTAAGACGGTTCATCCAGACTTTCTTTAATTCAACACTGAACATAGCTTTCTCCCTGGATTAATTATAGCACCTGCCCCCCCCATTTGCAAGGGAAACCGTTTTCTGCGGGCAGCAGCTTCCAGATCGCTTCTTTCGATGCATCATCATTTTTACTGTAGTCTTTTACTATCTTCCCTCCGAGAGGTTGATGAGATTTCATCCGTATCTGTGCTATTCCTCTTTCATTTTCGCAATCAAAAATTATATCCAGTACTGTTCTCACCACTTCTTTCCCGGCAAGGTTCTGTTCTGCCGCATAGGTAGACCATTCGCTGAGACGTCCTAAATACCATTTTGAGCCCTCGGTAAACAGAAGAAGGTCTTCCGAAGATCGATCTTTTAAATGATACACCGGATCCACCTGAAGGCTCTTTTCCCTTATGTGATACGGCATCTGTTCTCCCTTGAATTTCTGAGAAATCAGGAGGGGAACTGCTAACCTGGCCCTGCCCTTCGCAGTCTTTTTTTACGCTTCTCTTGCAAAGCCGCGGAAGATATTCTATAATTTTATCTATAGAATCTGCATATTGCGGAGGATCGTTGCGATGAAAAAAGAAAAACAGCCGGCTTCCCGGATCGGTTACCAGTCTACCAAAAAGGAATATGTGGCATACTGCCTCTTCTTTCTGGGGCAGAACCTGCTCTGGGGCTACGCGGGCTATATTGAGACCTTCCTGACCGATATTGGCATCGCTGCGGCGGCAGCGGCAGCCATCCTGATCGTGCCGAAGATCTGGGATGCCGTGAACGACGTGCTGTTCGGCTATATCGTAGACCGTCACATGTTCAAAAACGGCCAGAAATTCATGCCCTGGGTACGGATCGGCACCTCGGCTGTCGGGATCACCACAGTTGCCCTGTTCGCGATCCCGGAGGGCATCTCCTATACCGGCAAGATCGTCTGGTTTCTGGTCGCGTACATCCTCTTTGACCTGTGCTATACGATCCTGGACGCGCCGGCCTTTGCCGTGACCACCGTTATGACCTCCAACGTGCAGGAACGCACCGGGATCATCGCCGGCGGCAAGCTCTGGTCCATGGTGGGCGGCGTGGTCTCCACGGTCATCATCCCCATGATCCGTCCGAAGCTCGGCTGGCTGACGGCCTGCATCGTCTTCGTGGTGGTCTCCATCATTTTGATGATCCCCATGCTCTTTACCGTTAAGGAGCGGCATTCCGATGAAGTGCTGGCGACCGAAAACCCCACCTTCAAAGAAATGCTGAAGTATCTGAAGAGCAACAAATATCTGATCTTCGTGCTTTTGGCGATGCTGCTGCTGGGCCTTTCCAGCGTGGAACAGAAGATGGCGATCTACATGGGCCGCATCTGTCTGGGTCAGGAAAATATGGCCACCCTGATCGCGGGAGGCGTTGCTGTTTCCGTGATTACGGTCTGCGCCCTGGTTCCCGTGCTGTCCAAAAAGTGGGATAAGTTCAACGTGCTCTGCGCAGGCCTCGCCTTTGCCATTGTGATGGATATCGTCTGCTATTTTGTGGGCTACAGCAACCTGGTCGTGGCCCTGATCCTGATCATGTTAAAATGCACGGGGCTCGGCTTCTGGCAGGTCATCATCTATATGCTGATCGCGGATACCGTAGAGTACGGGACCTATAAATCCGGCACACGCGCGGCCGGTGTGACCTTCAGCCTGCAGGCCTTTATCGCCAAGCTGAAGAACGCGCTGATCGGCTCCATCGTGCTGCTCTCGCTCTCCTCCGTGGGCTTTGTGGAAGGGGAAAACGCCATCCAGCCCGCAGGCGTGGAAGAAGGTGTCTGGGGGCTCTTCAATCTGCTGCCGGCGGCCGGCTTTGCCCTGGCGCTGGTGATCCTGCTGCTCTTTTTCAAGCTGCGCAGCAAGGATGTGCAGACCATGTCGCGCTACAACAACGGCGAGATCAGCCGCGAAGACGCGGAAGAACTGCTGGCAAGCAAATACGGCCCTGCCGCTGAAAAATGATCACTTCTGAGATAAAAACCGTAAACAGACCGGACGGAGAGATCTGCCGGCTGCAGCTCGTAAGGCTTCAGGACTGGGAAAGTCTTGATTTCCTGCGGCCGCAGCCTGCCGAAGACGCTCTGGCCGGTCTTCTGCGTATTTACCGGCAGTTTCTGGTCCCGGCGGCGCCGTGGATCTTCGGGCAGATGGCGCTCTTCCGGCTTCCCGAAGAAGAAGGCATGCGGCAGCTTTCGGAACTTCCTGTTTTTTCCGGGGCAGAGAGCCTTTCTGCTCCGCAGGAGCGCCTTTTTGCCGCGGTGGCTGTTCTTAGGCAGGGCATGCAGCTTCGGCGCGGAAAGCCGCATTTTCTGACGGAGGAAGCTAAAAGCCTCTGGACGCATCTTTCTTCCTCAGGCTGTGCGGATACGGTCTGCGGCAGGCTTCCCTTTACCAAAATCCTTCCTGTGTCCGGGCAGATGGGCTTTCTCAGCGCATGCGAAAAGGACGCCTCCCTGAAAGTGAATGCGTCCTTCTTTATTATGGATCCCTTTGACTGCGCCGCGCCCTTTGACAGCATAGGCACGCCCTTCGGGCTCTGCGTGAAAGATGGGAGGGTCCTGAGCCCGCCGCTGTATGAGCGGGAAGCGCTGCTTGTAAAGAAAAACGGGGCTGTTTCGGTGCGCACGGTCTCGCTTAATGGGCTGACGATCAGGCTCTGCGGCAGGGTATTTGAGCCCGCAAAAAATGCAGAGGTCCTGACGCGTCTCAGCTGCAAAAAGACAAGGAAGGGCTCTGTTCCGGAGCTTGTCATCACGGGAAACCGGGTGCGGGCGGTCAGCCTCACCGGCGGCCTCAGCGTCCCTGCTTCCGGCTTTGTGCTGCGCAGTCCGGGCCTTTACGGCCTTCCTGTTTCTCCGGGTGATCCGGTAACGTATCACGGCCTGGAAGACATCCTTTTCGGCATACAGGTGGGAAGCAGCCTGCTGAAGGACGGCGCACGCAGCAAAGGCTTCCTTTCCCCCTTCTACAACATCCGCAGGCCGTGGAAGCCTGCTTTTCCGCCGAGCCTTTATCCTCTGGATTATGAAAAGGCCCGCGCGGCGAGGATCGCTCTTGGCGCGGACCGGGAAGGCAGGCCGATGCTTCTTTGGGCGGAAGGCGCCCCGAAGATCGGTCATCAAAAAGGGAAAACCAGCTGCGGCGCCTCTCTTTCCGAAATGGAGGAGTACTGCCTTGCCGCCGGCATGAGGCATGCAGTCAATCTGGACGGCGGCGGTTCCGCGCAGATCCTGATCGATAATCAAAGGCAGCTGGCCGTTTCCGACCGCCTACCTGATGGCAGCGAGCTTGAGCGGCCCGTTCCGCTGGGTCTCATTTTCCGGCAGACGTTCCGCGCTCCCTGATCAGCTGCGCGCCCGCGCTTTGCGCGCTGTGCAGCAGATCGGCAAGCCATTTTTTCGGCAGCTCCGCGAATTTCTGCCGGGTGATCTCGCTGCGGGCAAGCTCGATCAGCACGTCCCGGAAACGCTGCGCCGTGATCTCGTTTAAGTCTTCTGTTCCGTCTACACTGAGCGCCCGGAACAGCTCGTCAATAAAGATCTTCCGCTCTTCCACGGACATCTCTGTGATCCATTCATGCACGACGTCCATCATCTTGTCCGCGAGCTCACGCGGCCTGCCCTGCGAAAGCTTCCCGTGATCGATCAGCCAGGAGGCGAGGGCGTGCTGGCCGAGTCCTTCCGGCGCCATGCTGCGGATGATGCGGGTGTCTGTGATCTCCGGCTCAAAAAACTTGCCGACGATGTCAAATTCAGGGATCACGCGGGTGATCAGCGGCTCGATCCGCCTTAGCTTTTCATTGCTGATGATCTCCTCGCAGAAGCCCGGTCCGTCCAGCATGTAGATGTGGCTGACCCTCTGCAGTTCCTCGTCAGACAGATGCGCGGCTGCATAGATGACCTGATTGCCGCCTTTGGAGTGCCCTCCCATGATCCAGGTTTCTTCCTGCGGCAGGACAAAGCGCGCGTATTCTTCCGCCATGTACTGGGCTGCCGTCTCCGTAAAGGAGATCATGCAGTCTTCTTTCCAGCCCGCCAGCGAGGAATCCGTCCCGCGGTAAGCCAGGAAGTTCATCCCTCTGCCGTCATGAAAGCTCATGGCAGCAAACTGCAGCGGCGGGTCCGCCTGCAGCACGTCTTCATTATTGCGGACAGCAAGCTCGCCGAAGCGGCGCGAAAGGCAGGCCTCGCGCAGGATCTCTTCCGAGCTGAAGCGGTCGCTCAGCTTCTGTGCGGTGACAAGGCCGCTTTCAAAAAGAGGCAGAATATCTTTGACATACACCCTGTCATTCTCTGCAAAGACTGGCCTTAGATCATAGTAGGCGATCATGCAGAGGATCAGCGCATCCGCGTCTTTAAACGGGATCTGACTAAACTCGTAGTCCCCCATCCAGCGGATATAATCCACCAGGTTTTCATTCTCTGCGGCTGACAGACCTGAACCCGAACCAAATGCCATAGCTTACTCCTTTAACCGTTCTCCGTGAAGGCGAAGCGCCGTCTTCACGCCTCGCAGCGTTTCTCTGCTATACAAGAATACCGGGGACAGCAAAGCGCTTCCCCGGTATTTCCCATGCAAAATAATCAGACCAGTTCCAGCTGGACCATCATGGCGGCGTCGCCGCGGCGCGGTCCGATCTTGGTGATGCGGGTATAACCGCCGGAACGGTTGACGTACTTCGGCGCGATCTCATCGAACATCTTCTCGACCAGATCGACTTCCACCATCTTGCGGCCCTTGGCGTCCGGCGTCTTTGCGCCATAGAGATACTTCAGCATCTCACGGCGGGCATGCAGGCGGGACGGGCTGTCCTTCTTGATGGTCTTCTCGATGGTCTCGTATTCGGTGACCTTCTTGCCGTCAACGACCTTCTTTACGCGGTTGCCGTCTTTATCCTTCTTCGCAACCTTGGCCTGAACGGTCACGGTCTCGAAGTTATCCTTTTCTCTTACGGCCAGCGCAATATACTTCTCTGCGATCCCTCTGACTTCCTTGGCGCGGGTCTCGGTCGTTTCGATCTTACCGTGCAGCAGCAAAGAAGTGGTCAGGCTCCTGAGCATCGCTTTACGCTGGCTGGCAGTTCTGCCAAGCTTTCTGTAATGTGCCATTTTATTTCCTCCGAAATATTCCCTTATTGTTCGCTGCTCTTCAGCTCAAGCCCCAGCTCTTTCAGCTTTGCCAGGACTTCTTCCAGCGACTTGCGGCCCAGGTTCCGAACCTTCATCATATCTTCCGATGTATGATTGCACAGTTCTTCCACCGTATTGATCCCCGCTCTCTTCAGGCAGTTGAAGGAACGAACGGAAAGTTCCAGTTCGTCGATATTCATCTCCAGAACCTTTTCTTTCTCGGTGTTCGCCTTCTCGATCATGACCTCTTCCGACTTTGCGCTTTCGGAAAGGTTGATGAAGAGGGAGAGATGTTCGCTCATGACCTTGGCGGCCAGGCTTACCGCGTCATCGGGAGACAGGGTGCCGTTGGTCCACACTTCAAGGGTCAGCTTGTCAAAGTCGGTGATCTTCCCGACACGGGTGTTTTCCACGGTGGCATTGACCCGTTCGATAGGGGTGTAGATGGAATCTACCGCGATGGCACCGATGGGCATATCATCGCTCTTGTTGCGGTCCGCACTGACGTAACCGCGGCCCTTGGTGATGGTGATCTCCGCCGTGAAGCGGGTATCCGCGCCGCCGCTTAAGGTCGCAATGACCTGGTCGGGGTTCATGATCTCAAGATCATTGTCCAGTTTGATATCTGCCGCGGTCACAACACCTTCTCCGCTGACATCGATGTATCCCATCTTGGGCTCAACGGAATCACTGGTGCTCTTGATCGCCAGGCTCTTCAGGTTCAGGACGATCTCTGTCACATCCTCTTTCACGCCCGGGATCGTGGTAAACTCATGCAGCACGCCGCCAAATTTCACCTGGCTCACCGCCACTCCGGGAAGTGAGGAGAGCATGATCCTGCGCAGGGAATTGCCCAGCGTAATGCCATATCCTCTTTCCAGGGGCTCTACGACGAACCGACCATAGGTCTTGTCCTCGGAGATCTCAGCGATTTCAATATTGGGCTTTTCAAAATCTAACATGTGTGCTCCTTCCGGAATTTGTGCGGGTCCTACCCCAAATTACTTGGAGTACAACTCAACGATGAGCATCTCATTGACCGGAACATCGATCATCTCGCGGGTAGGCAGCTGGAGGACGGTCACCTTGCGGTTTTCCAGATCGCTTTCCAGCCAAGCGGCAACGCCGCGGCCCTGCGTAGTCTCCACGATATCTTTGAAGCGCTGCGATTCCTTCGCGGCTTCCTTGATCTCGATCACATCACCGGCTTTTACCAGATAGGAAGGGATGTTGACGCACTTTCCGTTCACAAGCACTTCTCTGTGGTCTACGATCTGACGCGTCTCACGACGGGTACGGCCGAGACCGGCACGGAACAGCACATTATCCAGTCTCGTTTCCAGAAGGATCATCAGGTTTTCACCGACCATGCCCTTCATCTTCGAGGCCTTTTCATAATAATTTCTAAACGGCTTTTCCAGAACACCATAGATGAATTTGGCTTTCTGCTTCTCACGAAGCTGCAGGCCGTATTCACTGGTCTTCTTGTTGTTCTTTTTGGTATTTCTGTGTGACTTCTTGTCGATCCCAAGATAGACGGGGTCGAGGTCGAGAGCTCTGCATTCTTTTAATACGGGAACACGATTGACTGCCACTTTACTCTACCTCCATTATACTCTTCTGCGCTTCGGCGGACGGCATCCGTTGTGAGGAACGGGTGTTACATCCTGAATGCTGAGGACTTCAAGTCCTGCTGCCTGGAGCGCGCGGACCGCAGCTTCGCGGCCCGAACCGGGTCCTTTAACAAAAACGTCGACGGATTTCAATCCATGGATCAAAGCGGCTTTCGTAGCAGTTTCTGCTGCCATCTGTGCTGCATAAGGAGTTGATTTCCTTGAACCTCTAAAACCAAGGCCGCCGGCAGATGCCCACGATAACGCGTTGCCCTGAGTATCGGTCAGAGTCACGATCGTGTTATTGAAAGATGCCTGGATATGCGCCTGGCCACGTTCAACGTTTTTCTTGACACGCTTTTTAGTCACTTTTTTTGCTGACGCTTGCTTTGCCATTGAAAACTAACCTTCCCTTATGGGGTTCCTTTCTTAAAATGAATAGGCGAAATCAAGATTATTTCTTCTTGTTCGCAACAGTCTTCTTCGGGCCTTTCCGGGTACGTGCGTTGTTCTTGGTATTCTGACCGCGAACAGGCAGACCTTTTCTGTGGCGGATACCGCGGTAGCAGCCGATCTCCTGCAGACGCTTGATGTTGAACGCGACTTCACGACGAAGATCGCCCTCAACGACCTGGGTGCTTTCCACGACCTTGCTGATGCGGGCGACTTCTTCGTCCGTCAGGTCTTTCACCCGGGTGTTGGGGTCAACACCGGCATCCTTCAGGATGCGGTTGGAACTGGTGGTACCGATACCATAGATGTAGGTCAGGCCGATCTCGACACGTTTTTCTCTCGGTAAGTCAACACCTGAAATACGAGCCATGTGTATTTTTCCTCCAATTAATAATTAACCCTGACGCTGTTTGTGCTTGGGGTTTTCACAAATGATACGGATACTGCCCTTGCGCTTAATGACCTTGCATTTCTCGCAAATGGGCTTGACGGAAGATCTCACCTTCATGGTTTTTTTCTCCTTTTTGCATGGGGCGCGCAAGACGCGCACCTGTAAATGTAGCACAAGCGAAGATCTTGTGCAAGCACTTTTTACTTATCTCGCCAGCTGATCCGGCCCTTGGTCAAATCATAAGGGGACAGCTCAACCGTGACTTTGTCGCCGGGCAGGATCCGGATATAGTTCATACGCAGACGGCCGCTGATGTGGGCCAGAACTTCAAGCCCGTTCTCCAGTTCCACACGGAACATGGCGTTCGGCAGCGTTTCCAGAACCTTACCCTGAAGCGCTATCACATCGGTCTTTGACATGCATGATCTCCTTATCAATTTTTCCGGCCGCCCGGAAGCGTAAGGATCTCCGGCGCGCCATCGGTGATGAGAATCGTGTTCTCGTAATGCGCGGACGGCTTGCGGTCTCTGGTCACGACCGTCCAGTCGTCATCCAGAAAATCGACCTGCCAGGTGCCCAGATTGATCATGGGCTCGACCGCGATGGTCATGTTCTTCCTGAGGCGGATGCCCCGGGATCTCTGACGGAAATTCGGCACTTCCGGATCTTCGTGGAGGTGACGGCCGATGCCGTGCCCCACCAGATCCTGTACGATACCGTAGCCAAAGGGCTCGATATAATCTTCGATGGCGGCGCCGATATCGTGCAGATGGGCGCCATCCGTCGCTGCGGCGATGCCCCGGAAGAACGATTCCTTTGTGGCCTCGACCAGCTTCATCTTTTCCGGATCGCAGTTGCCGACCACATAGGAGCGGGCAGCGTCCGAATGATAGCCCTTGTAGATCAGGCCTGTATCCAGGCTGACCAGATCGCCTTCTTCGATGAAGCGCTTGTCCGTCGGGATGCCGTGGACCACTTCCTCATTCACGGATACGCAGACAGACGCCGGATAACCGTTGTAATGCAGGAAGTTGGGAACGCCGCCCAGCTTGCGGATCGTTTTTTCACCCAGCCGGTCAATGTCCTTCGTTGTCATGCCGGGCCGCAGCGCGTCCGCCAGGACTTCATGGACTTCCGCCAGATACTGACCCGCTATGCGCATCAGTTCAATCTCACGTTCCGTTTTGATGGTGACCGCCATGTCAGTCTCCAAACAGCGCAGTAATATGCGCGTAGGCTTCATCCTTGGGCAGGGTGCCGTCGATCTGAGCTTCCTTGCCGAGTGCGCGGTAATAGGCCGCGATCGGTTCGGTCTGTTCATGATACACCGCAAGGCGCTTCAGTACCGTTTCCGGCGCGTCATCCGCCCGCTGCACGACCTCTGCGCCGCAGCGGTCGCAGTGGTGGCCGTCCTTCGGCATCAGGCCGCTCGTGTTGTAGCTGGCGCCGCAGCCGGTGCAGACTCTGCGTCCGGCCATGCGCCTTACGATCACGTCGTCGTCGACCATCAGATGAATCGCGTAGTCGATCTCATCGTTTTCTTCCGCGAGGGCCTTGGTCAGAGCTTCTGCCTGCGACAGGTTCCGGGGGAATCCGTCCAGGATATAGCCCTTTTCGCAGTCCGGCTGTTTCAGACGGTCCAGCACCAGGTCGACTGTCAGTTCGTCCGGTACCAGCAGCCCCTGGTCCATATAGCTTTTGGCTTTCAGACCAAGCGGCGTACCGTTTTTCAGATTGGCGCGGAAAATGTCGCCCGTGGAGATGTGCGGAATGCCGTAGTCATCCGACAGGCGGGTGGCGTGGGTGCCTTTACCGGCACCCGGCGCCCCTAAAAGAACGATCTTCATGTTATCTCCCTCAGCTGTTCAGGAAGCCCTTGTAGGAGCGGACCGTCATCATCGATTCGATCTGCTTTAAAGTCTCCAGAATGACGCCCACGATGATGATCAGCGAAGTTCCGAAGAAGCAGAGCGAGCTGCCTACGCCGAACAGGCCGGTCAGAACGATGGGGATCACGGCGATGATGGCCAGGCCGCATACGCCGATAAACACGATGTAGTTCAGGATCTTGTTGAGATATTCGCTGGTGGGCTTGCCGGGACGCATACCCGGGACGAAGCCGCCGTTCTTCTTCATATTGTTCGCGACCTCATTCGGGTTGAACGTGATCGAGGTGTAGAAGTAGGCGAATACCACAAGCAGGAAGAGATACAGCAGCAGGCCCAGCGTGTAGATGGGTTCCTTCGGGTTGCACCAGTAGCTCTGGGTCAGACCCTTGACGATATGTCCGCCCACCGTGGTAGGGCTGCTGATATCCTTGCCCATGAATCCGGCGATCATGGCCGGAAGAGAGAGCAGGGAGCTAGCGAAGATCACCGGGATAACACCGGCGGTGTTGACCTTGATCGGGATGTTGGAGGACTGTCCGCCCACCATCTTCCGGCCCTGGACCTTCTTCGCATACTGTACCGGCACGCGGCGTTCGCCGTCCTGCAGGTACACCGTAAAGATCACAAGACCAAGGATCAGAGCCAGGATCAGAATCGCGCTCAGGATCGCAACGGTAACGTTCTTGCCTCTCACGAAGGCATTGTACAGCGTTGCGAAGTCTCCCGGCAGGCCGGAGAGGATGTTCACCAGCAGCAGGATGGAGATCCCGTTGCCGACGCCCTTTTCCGAAATGCGCTCACCGATCCACATCAGCCCGGTGGAACCGGCGGTCATCACGATTGCGACCATGGCCACATTGTACCAGGTGTAATCGTTCAGGTAGTTCGAGCCAAAGCCGATCGCCATGGATACGGACTGGATCAGCGCCAGAGCCACCGTCAGATAACGGGTGATCTTGTTGATCGTCTTCTTGCCTTCTTCACCCTCCTTGGACAGCTCTTCGAGCCGCGGGATCGCGATCGTCAGCAGCTGGACGATAATGGAGGATGTGATGTACGGGGAAATGTTCAGTGCGAACACGGACATCGTCGAGAAGGAGTTGCCGGTGATCACGTTGAAAAAGTTGAAGGAGGTGGTGTTTAAGCTTTCCAGCACCGCCTTGATATATTCAATGTTGACACCGGGCGTCGCGATCTGAGAGCCGAAACGCACCAGAAGGATCATTAACAGAGTAAACAGAAGGCGCTTGCGGATATCGGCGACCCTGAAAGCGCTGGCAATGTTTTTAAACATAGGCCCCTCCGTTTATTCAGCTACCGTACCGCCTGCGGCTTCGATCTTGGCCTTCGCGCCTTCGCTGACTTTCAGTCCCTGAAGGGTGAACTTCTTGGAGACTTCACCGCCTCCCAGGATCTTGATGCCGTCCAGCGGATTCTTCACCAGACCGGATTCCAGAATGGCTTCTTCCGTGATCACGGCGCCGTCCTCGAAGCGGGCCTGCAGCGCGTCAAGATTGACGGCTACTTCCTTGCGGGAATTGATGTTGGTGAATCCGCGCTTGGGCAGACGGCGGAACAGAGGCATCTGACCGCCTTCAAAGCCGGGACGGGGCGCGCCGGAACGGGCCTTCTGGCCCTTGTGGCCTTTACCGGCCGTCTTGCCGTTGCCGCTGGCATGGCCGCGGCCGCGGCGGAAATCGTTGTGCGTAGAGCCTTCAGCAGGCTGCAGGTTCGACAGATTTAACGCGCTCATTCTTCGACCTCCTCTACCTTTACCAGATGATTCACATGCCAGATCATGCCGCGTACGGCATCGTTGTCCGGCAGCGTGACGGTCTTGTGCATCTTGGTCAGACCAAGGGCTTCAGCCGTCGCTCTCTGTTTGGGGACCGCACCGATAGGGGATTTAACCAGCGTGACTTTTAACATCTTTGCCATTTTACTTTCCTCCTACCATCAGCCGAGGATCTCTTCCACGGATTTGCCGCGCAGACGGGCGATCTCTTCGGGCGTGTACATGCTCGTCAGGCCGTTCACGGCAGCAAGCACGACGTTGTGTTTGTTGTTGGAACCCAGAGACTTGGTACGGATGTTGCGGATACCCGCTTTTTCCATGACCGCACGGGCAGGACCGCCGGCGATAACACCGGTGCCTTCCGGGGCTCTCTTCAGCATCACGGTAGCGCTGCCGAATTTGCCGATGAAGTCGTGAGGGACCGAATCGTTTTCATCGCGGGGGATCTCCACGATGTGGCGGGTAGCCGCCTCTTTGGCCTTGCGGATGGCTTCCGGAACTTCCTTGGCCTTGCCGGTGCCGGCGCCCACGTGACCGTTGCCGTCGCCGACGACGACCAGTGCCGCGAAGCGGGCATTGCGGCCGCCCTTGACCGTCTTGGAAACACGTCTCAGTTCTACGAGAGTATCGGTCAGTTCCAGTGTATTCGGATCAATAATATTCCGTTTCATTCTCCTTACCTCCCTTAGAACTTCAGGCCGGCTTCGCGAGCCGCCTCAGCCAGAGCTTTGATCTTGCCGTGATACAGGAAACCGCCGCGGTCGAAGACCACTTCGGTGATCCCGGCTTCCAGAGCCCGCTTGGCGATCAGCGTGCCCACATAAGAGGCCGCTTCCACATTGTCGGTCTTTTCCAGTTCAGCCTTGGCTGCGGGTTCCAGAGTGGAAGCCGCAACGAGCGTCTTCTGGGCATCGTCGTCAATGATCTGGGCATACATGTGGCTGTTGCTGCGGAACACAGACAGACGGGGTCTTTCAGCGTTGCCGGAGAAACGGTTGCGAAGTCTCTGGTGTTTTTTGATGCGATTATCTTTGCGATTATCTTTGCTAACCATATCGAACCTCCCTTATTTCTTACCGGCCTTGCCGACTTTGCGGCGGATGAACTCATCCGCGTACTTGACGCCCTTGCCCTTGTAGGGTTCCGGACCGCGCTTGCCGCGGATCTCCGCTGCGTACTGGCCAACCTTTTCTTTGTCGATGCCCTTGATCACGATCTTGTTCGCGGTTTCGCAGACAGACTCGATGCCTTCGGGATCGACCATGATCACCGGGTGGGAATAGCCGAGCGTCAGGGTCAGCTTGTTGCCTTCCTTGGCGGCGCGGTAACCGACACCGTTGATCTCCAGGGTCTTGGTGAAGCCTTCGCTCACGCCCACGACCATATTATGGATCAGGGTGCGGGTCAGGCCGTGCATGGACTTTTCTCTCTTCAGATCGTTGGGACGGGAGACCTTGACTTCGCCGCCTTCCACTTCGATCGTCATTTCAGCGGGCAGCACTCTTTCCAGCGTGCCCTTGGGACCTTTTACCGTCACTTTGTTATTTTCTGCGACCTCCACGGTGACACCCGCGGGGATCACGATAGGCATTTTTCCGATGCGTGACATTTCGCCTTTTAACCTCCTGATGGATATTACCAGATATAGGCAAGAACTTCGCCGCCGACGTTCTTTGCGCGGGCCTGCTTATCGGTCATCACGCCTTCGTTCGTAGAAACGATGGCGATGCCCAGGCCGCCCAGGACCTTCGGCATTTCCTCGGCGCTCGCGTAAACGCGCAGGCCGGGTTTGGAGATACGGGAAAGGCCGTGGATGACCTTTTCGTTCTTATCCTTGCCGTACTTCAGGGTCACGAGGATGGTCTTGTGCGTGCCCTCGCCCTGAACTTCATAACCCTTGATATAGCCTTCTTTAAGCAGGATCTCCGCAATGGATGTCTTCATTTTGGAAGAAGGGATGCTTACGGTATCATGCTTCGCCGTGTTGGCGTTGCGGATGCGGGTCAGCATATCCGCAATAGGATCGCTCATAACTGCCATTTCATTCATCCTCCTTCTTTACCAGCTTGCTTTGCGCACGCCCGGGATCTCTCCCTTGTAGGCCAGCTCGCGGAAGCACACACGGCAGATGCCGTATTTCTTCAGGACGGCGTGAGGGCGGCCGCACAGACGGCAGCGGGTGTAGGCACGCGTTGAGAACTTAGGGGTGCGTTTCTGCTTCATTTTCATTGATGTTTTCGCCATGATCCTTACCTCCTCAGTTCTTCGCGAACGGCATGTTGAAGAGGGTCAGCAGTTCTCTGGCTTCTTCATCCGTTTTTGCCGTTGTGACAACGATGATATCCATCCCGCGGGTCTTGTCGATCTTATCGTATTCGATCTCGGGGAAGATCAGCTGTTCCTTGATGCCGAGGGCATAGTTGCCGCGGCCGTCAAAAGCGTTGGGGTTCACGCCGCGGAAGTCACGCACGCGGGGCAGCGCCAGGTTCACCAGACGATCCAGGAATTCATACATGCGATCGCCGCGCAGGGTCACCTTGCAGCCGATCTTCATGCCTTCGCGGATCTTGAAGTTCGCGATGGACTTCTTCGCGGTGGTCGTGACGGGCTTCTGGCCGGTGATGATCTCCATATCCTTCATGGCGCTTTCCAGAAGCTTGGCATTGTCCTTCGCTTCGCCGACGCCCATGTTCACAACGATCTTGCTCAGCTTCGGCACCTGCATGGTGTTGGTGTAGCCGAACTTCTTCTCCATCGCCGGAATGATCTCGTTCAAATAAGTTTCTTTTAATCTGCTGCTCATGCGGACCTCCTTTAGTCGATAGCGACGGTGCCGTCCGCGGTCTTGGCCACACGGATCTTCTTGCCGTCTTTTACTTCGAAGCCGACACGAACGGGCTTGCCGTTCAGCACGAGCATCACATTGGACATATCGATGGTACCTTCTTTGTGGATGATACCGCCGTTCGGGTTCTGGGCGCTCTGCTTGTTGTGCTTGGTGATCAGGTTCACGCCTTCCACCGTCAAACGGCCCTTGGCGTGGTCGATGCTGAGCACTTTGCCCTCGCGGCCCTTGTCT
>Ga0129307_1001530_pt1 | contig 23856 bp, 24 predicted proteins | sample P1105metagenome_FD_94437 | JGI IMG/M metagenome (GOLD analysis project Ga0129307, IMG submission 94437) | Capybara group fecal microbial communities from Wisconsin, USA - P1105 metagenome | ecosystem: Host-associated > Mammals > Digestive system > Large intestine > Fecal | place: USA: Wisconsin... | reverse complement strand
CGCGCAGACGACCTCTTCGATGTTCGGCTCCTCGTCCAGTCTTCTGCAGATCGTGGAGCCTTGGGCGCCGCACCCGCATACCATTACTTTTTTCATATGATTTGTTCCTCCTTTTCAAATTTTTTGCATCAGAAATGTTGAAACATGATTACACTTTTTCGCCGGGAACCGCGCCGTGGATCTTCCGGATGGTCTCGTCCAGTTCCTTCTTTCTCGCGGCCTGGAGCTCTTTCAGCTTGGGACCCTCCGTCTTCTTGCCGATGAACCAGATCACAAGGCCCGCCACGATCAGAACAATGCCCAGCCATTTGCAGGCGTCGATCATGCCGTAGAAGTTGCTGAAGAAGCCCTCGCCGTACTCCTCCAGGTAATATTCCTCGCCGTAGCCGCCCTCGTAGAAGTACAGGAACAGCGCACCCGCCAGGGCCATGGCGCCGGACAGGAAGGTGTAGACGCCGATGTCGATCAGGTCTCCCAGGCCCAGCCTGGTCTTGGGGTTCAGGGGATAGATTTCCGCATTGTCCAGCACGCGGCCCTTATAGAACCACTTGCACAGGATATAGCCCACCAGGCCCAGAAGCAGCACCACGTAGCCGGTGATGAAGTAGTCCGTGCCGTTGGCGTAGATGGCGAACATGCAGATGATGAACACACAGGCGGAGAGCACCACCAGTCCGACAGTGCCGCCGGGCATCACCGTCAGGCCCAGCTTCTTGCGCTCCTCGGTGGGATACTCCTTCCGCAGCTTCACAACGCAGAGGATCATGGCCAGGTACATATACAGCTGAATCGGGGTCGTGGCCATGACCAGAGTGGTGAAGTCGTACTGGCAGGTGATGATGGTGAAGACGGCCAGCAGGATGATGGAGATGGTGGGAATGCCCCGCTTATCCACCTTCCGCATGATGCCCGGGAACATATGGTCGTCGGCCATGACGAAGAAAGCCCGGGAACCGTGGGCGATGTAAGAACAGAAAATGGAGCAGTTGGAGATCACCGCGATGATCACGAACAGCACGCCCGCCCAGGTGCCCACATGCTGGATTAGCACGTCGGCGTAGCCGACGGCGCCGCCGCCGGACTCGGTGGACCAGGAGGACCAGGAGCCGATGGCCGCCAGGGCCGCCAGCGTGGGCAGGATGTAGCTCAGCGCGATGACCGGCTGGGAGATCCGCATGGCCTTGGGAATGATCTGCGGATTGTCCATCTCCTCCGCCATGTTGGACATGCACTCATAGCCCATGTACATCCAGATGATGATGGCGATGCCGCCGCCGATGGAGTGGAACAGGCCCTCCTCCGGGTTGAACAGGGGCTCCAGGGGATTGTAGTTCCAGTTCATAAAGCCCACGACGGTCACCGCCGCGAAGGCGATCAGCACCAGGGCGGTAAAGACCGTCTCCAGCTTTTCCAGCCAATCCAGACCGATAATATTGATGACGGTGAAGATGACCACCATGGCGATCTTGGCCAGATATTCCGTGGTGGGAGACATATCGAAGAACTTGGCTGCATAGCCCACCACCAGGGCGCAGTACTGCGCCTGGCACAGCCAGGTGGTCAGCGCGGACCACAGGCCGATCTGCCATCCCCAGAATTCACCAAAGGACTCCCGCCCCCAGGAATAGATGCCGCCCTCGGTGGGCACCAGGGAACCCAACTCCCCCACCATTTCGCACAGGGGGAACGCCCAGACAAACGGGAACACCAGCAGCATGATCAGCGTCACACCCGGACCGCTGGACGCTATCGCCTCCTCAATACCGAAAGCGCCGGCCGCCACAAAAGAAAAGATCAATGCCACCACGCCAATTGTTGACATCTTCGTTTTTCTCAGTGATTCAGTGCTTTTCTGTCCCATCTCTCTTCTCCTTTCAGCTTGATAAGTTTTGGTATATATCAAACAAAATGTCAGCCGCGGCTGCACTTTTGTGAACAGATATAAAAAAGCGGAATCGACTCACTGTGTCACACAGTCCGGGAGTTCGTTCCCTTTGTCGATTCCGCTGACCAGATAAAAAGACAAAGGAAACTTACTCGCGTAATTTCCTCTGTCTTTTTGCCAGTTGGTTATAGCCTCATTGGCGCCACGTTCAGGTGGTCTTTCCAAAGCACCGTCCTACAGCCTTTTTTTTACCTGTCAGTTTCCATGGGACATTCGCTACATACCCCATCTTTCCGCGTCGGTCTTCCGTAAAGGAACGTTTCAGACTGTTATCATTCGGTCCGTATTCATTTGTTGAATTTATTATAAATTCGTTATCGCTGGAAAATCAACCCTCATTATGAACAAGAATTGCACCAATTAATTGTATAAATATTACAACTGCAGACAGCAATTTTATATAATATATGTGTATTTTCTACACAATTCTTCCGGCGTTTCCTTGACACCACTCTCCGATTTTGCTACAGTACGTCAAAAGGCGGATATATCCACAGGAAAGGAAGATGGAACCATGATTGCATTTTTAACCAGCAGCCCCGGCGGCTCCTATGTGGAGGACGGCGTACGGAAGCCCTGTGTCTCCAGGCTCAGCGATGAGAATGGCTTTCTGGAGCGGCTGACCGCGGTTTGGCCCGGGAAGGCCCGCTGCCTGCTGATCTGCGCGGAGCCGGACAGCGCCGAGATGAATGACGCCATGGGTGAAAACCTCCGGGCCTGCCTGGAACTGAGCGATTTGAGCGTCTCCCGTCTGGAGCTGTGCGACAGCCGCAGGGCGGACCGGCTTCCGGAGCTTTTGGCGGACAGCGACGTGGTGATTCTGTCCGGCGGGCACACCCTGACCCAGAACCGGTTTTTCAAGCGGCTGGGGCTGAAGAAGCTGATCCGGCGCTTCGACGGAGTGCTCATCGGCATCAGCGGCGGCTCCATGAACAGCGCGGATGTGGTGTACGCCCAGCCGGAGTGGCCCGGAGACATCACGGACCCGGACTACGAGCGGTTTCCAGAGGGGCTGGGCCTGACGGACATCTCCATCCTTCCCCACTACCAGATGCTGAAGGACCAGACCCTGGACGGCCTTCGGCTCATCGAGGACGTGGCCTTACCGGACAGCATGGGGCGAACCTTCTGCGCCCTGCCTGACGGCAGCTATGTGCAGATCCGGGACGGCGTCAGCGAGATCGTCGGAGAGGCCTACATGATTCACGGCGGGACCATTTCCCCGGTTCAATAAACGAACAGCTTGAGAAGAGACTCGCATCTTCTCAAGCTGCTTTCTTTTTGTTTATACGCTGTTCCGGGCGTTGTTTTCCATAGTCTCCAACAGGGTGCGGAAGCGCCGGTAGTCCTCCGGGTCGATGCCGGCCAGAACCTCCCGGTTGGACTCCTCAATAACGGCCTCAATGGGCTTCTGCAGGGCGGCGCCGCTTTCCAGCAGGTGGACCTGAACGCTGCGTCGGTCCTGACGGCTGTAAATCCGTTCGACGAGCTCCTTTTTCTCCAGCCGGGCCAGGATGCCCGTGATGGAAGATGCGTCCAGATGCAGAGTCTGGGCCAGCTGGCTGGGGGTCTGCAGATCCTCGGTCCACAGGCATTTCAGCAGGGCGTACTGGATGGGGGTCACATCCAGCGGCGCCAGCTTCCCCTTGAAATAGTTGAAAACCACGTTCTGGGCACTGGTCAGCTTAAAGTTGATACAATCTTGCAGCTCCATGAATGATGCTCCTTTGATATTTTCCGTGAGTTGGGACAGGCTTGAGAAAAGCCAGGCGGGAGGGGCCGCCGCACAAGGGCCTCCTCCCTGCCATGGAATCCTATTAAACGTATTAAAGCTACAATATCAGGTGGAGGTGTCTGTTGTCAATGTGCATTTTTCACATATTTTGCATCCAAATTATGTGTTGACAAAGCAATGAACATGGGGTACTATATGGCCAGAGCGTAAATGTGTTATCAAATAATTGGCTATCAAAATATTTGTTGTAAAAATTTAAGAGGAGGTAATTATGGATTTCAAACTGGACAAGAGCCATCTGCTTCAGCAGCAGCTGTTCCGGAACTTCGCGGAAACGGAAATCAAGCCTTTGGCGAAGGAAATGGACGAGGCGGAGAAGTATGACCTCGATCTGCTGGCCAAGATGCAGAAATACGGCTTCTTCGGCATCCCCTACTCCAAGGAGTACGGCGGCTGCGGCGCCGACACCCTGGCCTATACCCTGTGCATGGAGGAGGTCTCCAAGGTGGACGCCAGCACTGGCATCACCATCTCCGTACACACGTCCCTGTGCTGCTCCTGCATCAACAACTTCGGCACCGAGGAGCAGAAGCAGAGGTTCCTGCGCCCCCTGATCGACGGCAGCAAGATCGGCTGCTTCGGCCTGACCGAGACCAACGCCGGCTCTGACGTGCAGGGCGCTCAGACCGTGGCCGTGAAGGACGGCGACGACTGGATTCTGAACGGCTCCAAGATCTTCACCACCAACTCCGGCTTCGCCGACACCTGCGTGGTATTCGCCCTGACCGACCGCACCGTGCCCGCCGCCAAGGGCCTGACCGCTTTCATCGTGGACCTGAAGGAGATGCCCGGCATCACCGTCAGCGAGAACATCGAGCGCATGGGCATCCGGGCCGCCAGCAACTGCATCGTGACCTATGAGAACGTCCGCGTTCCCGCCGACCGCGTCCTTGGCCCCATCGGCAAGGGCTTCAAGATCGCCATGGGCGCGCTGGACTGCGGCCGTATCGGTATCGCTGCCCAGGCCGTGGGCATCGCCCAGGGCGCTTTGAACGAGGCCATCAAGTACGGCAAGGAACGCAAGCAGTTCGGCAAGCCCATCAACTCCTTCCAGAACACCCAGTTCAAGATGGCTGAGATGCAGACCAAGATTGACGCCGCCCGTCTGATGACCTGGCGCGCCGCTCTGGCTGAGGACAACCATGAGGTCTTTGGCCCCCTGGCCGCCATGGCCAAGCTGATGGCCTCCGACGTGGCCAACGAAGTTACCCGCTTCGCCGTGCAGGCCATGGGCGGCTATGGCTACTGCCGTGAGTACCCCGTGGAGCGCATGATGCGCGACGCCAAGATCACCGAGATCTACGAGGGCACCTCCGAGGTCATGAAGATGGTCATCTCCGGTTCCATGAAGCTGAAGTAAGAGGGGAGTGCAGAAGAAAATGAAAATCGTTGTTTGTATTAAGCAGGTCCCCGATACCGCCGAGGTTCGTCTGGACCCCAAGACCGGCACCCTGATCCGTGACGGCGTGCCCAGCATCATCAACCACGACGACAAGGCTGGCCTGGAGGCCGCCCTGCAGCTGCGCGAGAAGTTCGGCGGCACCGTGACCGTGGTCTGTATGGGTCCCCCCCAGGCTGACGTGGCTCTGCGGGAAGCTCTGGCCATGGGCGCCGATGACGCCTACCTGCTCTCCGCCCGTGAGTTTGGCGGCTCCGATACCTACGCCACCGCCACCATCATCGCCACCGCCCTGAAGAAGATCGGCTTCGACCTGGTCATTACCGGCCGGCAGGCCATCGACGGCGACACCGCCCAGGTCGGTCCCCAGATCGCCGAGCAGCTGAAGGTTCCCCAGGTCAGCTACGCCGAGCAGCTGGAGGTGGAGGGCGATTCCGTGATCGTCAAGCGCCAGTACGAGGATCAGGCCCATATGCTGAAGGTCAAGATGCCCTGCCTGGTCACCGCCCTGTCCGAGCTGACCGAGCCCCGCTACATGCATGTCGGCGGCATCGTGGACGCCTACAACAAGGACATCACCGTCTGGGGCTTTGACGATCTGAAGGATGACCTGAATCCCGACTGGATCGGACTGAAGGGTTCTCCCACCAACGTGTTCCAGTCCTTCGGCAAGCAGCCCAAGGCCGCCGGTACCGTGATGGCCGGCCTGTCTGCCGACGAAGCCGTGGCCGCGATCATGGAAAAGCTGATCGAGCGGCACATCATCTGAGGGAGGACGAGACGATGAGTAAAGATATTTATGTTGTGATTGAACAGCGCAACGGCCACATCCAGAAGGTCAGCTATGAGCTGATCGGTGAGGCCACCAAGCTGGCCGCCGACATGGGCGAGCAGGTTGTCGCCGTTCTGATGGGCTACCAGATTGCCGACAAGGCTGAGACCCTGATCCACTACGGTGCCTCCAAGGTTCTGGTCCTGGACGAGCCCGTTCTGGAGCACTACACCACCGAGCCCTATGTGAAGGGCATCGAGTACGTCATTAAGAACTATGCGCCTAACGTGGTTCTGTTCGGTGCCAGCAGCATCGGCCGCGATATGGCGCCCCGTATCGCGGGCCGCATCCACACCGGCCTGACCGCAGACTGCACCCGTCTGGACGTGGACGTGGCCAAGTACCAGGAGTACCTGCGCAAGTCCACCAACGTGCCCGAGGACAAGATCATCGCCCTGGACACCTCCGACCGCAATCTGAAGATGACCCGTCCCGCCTTCGGCGGCAACGTCATGGCCACCATCGTCTGCCGGAACTACCGGCCCCAGATGGCCACTGTCCGTCCCGGCGTCATGGAGATGCCCGAGAAGGACACCAGCCGCACCGGCGAGATTATCAAGGTAGACGCCGGCCTGAGCATGGACGACATGAACGTGGAGATTCTGGACGTGGTCCGCTCCGACAAGAAGGCCGTGGACATCACCGACGCCAAGATTCTGGTCTCCGGCGGACGCGGTGTGGGCGGCCCCGAGGGCTATGAGCCCCTGCGGGAACTGGCCGCGGAGCTGGGCGGCGAAGTCGCTTCCTCCCGTATCGGCGTGGACAGCGGCTGGATTGAAAAGAGCCGTCAGGTTGGCCAGACCGGCAAGACGGTTCATCCCAACCTGTATATCGCCTGCGGCATCTCCGGCGCTATCCAGCACCTGGCCGGCATGGAGGACTCCGAGTTCATCATCGCCATCAACAAGGACGAGACCTGCCCCATGATGAAGCTGGCGGATCTGGGCATTGTGGGCGACCTGCACGTGATCGTTCCCAAGCTGACCGAGGCCATCAAGGCCTACAAGGCAAGTCAGAACGTCTGAGACTTTCCGATTTGCGTCCATATACCTCCCTCCTATGACACCGGCCGCTCATAAGAGCGGCCGATGTCTCTTGAAGGCGGAATCGGACAAAATTGCGAACATATGGAGATGGAGCTATGAAAGAACAAGTCATACAAACAATCAGAGAGATTGTCTCGAATGAAAAATTCAAGCTGGACGCCTACTTTTTCTGCGGTTTCCCCTCCGGAACGCCCAATGAAAAGCTTTTGAAGGCCTGCGAGAAGTATCTGGAGACCGTGGACAACGGACAGCCTGACCCAGCCGTCACCGCGGACATGATCGCCGAATTGGAGGCGGCCGCCGCGGCCAAATCCGATGTGGCGGATAACCTGGTGAACAATCAGTCGGATCTGAAGGCGGTTCTGGATCACAAGGACCTCCTGTAATTGGATGACCGCCGGGCGTCTCCCCGAAGCCCCGAAGGCTCAGCGGCTGACATGATAAAAAGAGGCAGGCAAAAGTGCCTGCCTCTTTTATGCTGCGCGGGACTGAGTTTCCCACTCTCCGCACCTGCTCTTGCCTTTCGCAATAAAATAGAGTACCATCTCATTGGATTGGAGGGAATCATTACGGAATCAAACGTAAACACGCCTGTGACCATGAAAGCCCGGATTTTACGGGTCCGCAAATGCGACCTGCTGGTCTGTGACCTCTGCACCTGTCAGCAGGTGGAGGTCCATACGGCGGAGGCCTGCTGCTTCCGTGTCGGGGAAAAGGTCTGCATCACCTACAGCGGCGCCATGACCATGAGCATCCCACCCCAGATCAGCGCCGACAGCATTGAACGCCTGGGCCGCTGCTGACCGCCATTGGTGCACACCGAAGAAGCTCGTCGCTCCGAAAGCCAGTGCCGAAAGCGAAGAAAAGGCTCGTCCGGCGCATAAAAAGACCCCTGAGGCTTTATCGCCTCAGGGGTCTTTCAGAGCTGGCAGCGGGTGAAGGATTCGAACCCTCACATACAGAGTCAGAGTCTGCTGTGCTACCTTTACACAAACCCGCTATATCCGTCCGTCGGCACTGCCGTAACGAACAGATATTATTATACCGAAAAGGTGAAAAATGTCAAGCCCTATTTTAAAAAAATACTGCTTTTTTGCGGCATTCTTTGATCCCTTCTCTTTACAGCCAAATGGCGCCCAGCCGCAGCACCGTGGCAAAGGCCCGGCGGTACCAGGGCCGCCGCTTCCACTCCTCCAGCGTATAGAGCCGGCTCTGCTCCATAATACCGTCCAGATCTTCCAGCAGTTCCTCCACTGCGGGCATCCGGTAGAGCAGGACACCGCATTCGTAGTGGAGCTGGAAGGTCCGGTAGTCCATGTTGGTGCTGCCCACCAGGGCCACCTCCCGGTCCACCATGACGCTCTTGGCGTGGAGGAAGCCGGGGGTGTACTTGTAGATCTTCACGCCGTGCTCCAACAGCTGGCCCCAATAGGTCTCCGCCACCATGTAGGTAAACTTGTGATCCGGCACCGCCGGGATCATCAGCCGCACATCCACGCCGGAATCCGCCGCGATGCACAGGGCCTTCTGCATGGACTCCTCCACGGCATAATAGGGCGTGGTGATATACAAGAACCGCTTGGCCGAGCCGATGAGCTGGAGATAGGTCTCCTCGATGGGGTTATCCGGGTTGTTCACCGGACCGTCGGTAAAGGGCTGGCACCAGCCCACGCCCTGCCCCTCCTGCCGGGGGCGGTAGTAATCGTCCTCGTTGGGCAGCGTCCGGCCCATCATCTTCCACATCTGGATGAACTGGGCGGCAAAGCCCCAGGCACCGTCGCCCTCCACGCGGACACCGGAGTCCTTCCAGTGGCCGAAGCGGTTGATGAGATTGGCGTACTCGTCGGCGATGTTGATGCCGCCGGTGTAGGCGTAGTAGCCGTCAATGACGGCGATCTTCCGGTGATCCCGGTAGTTGAAGTAGATCCGGTTGATGTACCGGTGGACGGGATTGAACACTCCCACCTCGATGCCGGCATCCTGGATCTTCTGGAGCATCTGATCCGACAGGCGGGTAATGTTGCCAAAGTCGTCGAAGATGATGCAGACCTCCACTCCCTGGGCGGCCCGCTCCTTCAAAACCGAGAAAATCCGGTTCCAGACCGCTCCCTCCGCCAGGATATAGTACTCCAGAAAGATATAGGTCTCCGCCTTCTCCATGTGGGCCACCATGTCGTCAAAATACTCGGCGCCGTCGCCGAAATACCGGGCGGTGGTATTGGGATAGAGCAGGAAGCCCCGCTTCTGCAGGTAGGTAGCCAGACGGCTCCAGGTCGGGTCCTGCCGCCGCAGCTGAGCGATACTGGCCTCGCTCTGCCGCCGGGCGCTCTCCTTGATGGCCGGAGGCGGCACCTTCCGCATGCTCAGGGTCTTGGCCTGGTGCGTACCTCCCCACAGGATGAACAGCAGCATCCCCGCCACGGGAACCGCCAGCAGCAGGCACATCCACACCAGCTTGTAGGAGGGGCTTTCGCTTCGGGTATAGATCCACACGGCCATAATGGCGCCCACCAGCTCCAATATGCCGTAGACAATGCTGGCGTAAGAGTGGAGGAACACGGCCAGCAGCAGAGTGAGGGCGATCTGGATCAGCACCACGATCACGCACATGGCAATGCTGGCGGCCGCGGAGATCCGCCGCTCCGTCCGCTGTGGGATATTCGTCTTTCTCATCGTCCCGCTCCTCCCTGTTCTTTTATAAAGCCGAGTCCGGATAGGATGTGACGCATCGCCGTCCTCTGTTGCATCACTCTATTCAAGGTTTCCTCCATTTTATATCAGTCAAATAGAGTTGTCCAATGTTCGGCGCGATATGCGTCGAAACACATCCGAACCTGTTCCTCGTTATTCTTTTCCTCCGCCAGCACGGGCAGATCATCCACCTCAAAGTACCGGCTCTTCACCGTCTCATGGTTGGGCTGAAAATCCCCGCCAAGGACGGTACACAGCGCAAAAATTTTACAGACCTTATAGGCGTAAACCGGCCGATTGTACTTTTCCCGGTCCTGTATCGCGATGATCCGGTCCGCGACGACCTCCAGGCCCGCCTGGGCAATGCTCTGCAGCTCCACCGCCCATTGCAGCCACTGTTCGTTTCGCCCTAAACCGCACATTCTCCTTACAGTGTCCGTGCTCCGCGCCGGCGTCATTCCGATGCTATCCTGCCGCAGCAAACTCCTCCGGGACAAAAACACCGGAAAAAATCGCGTCAGGCACGGCCCCTCGCCGCTTGGGCGGGAGGCCGTGCCCTCTTCTCACTGTTTTTCCCGCAGGAGCTCCTGCTTGATGTCCCAGAGTTTCTGACTCAGGTCCACATAGTACTTATGGGGGTACTCGAAGCGCTTGACCTCGTCCCACAGGGTGTCCACCTGCTCCATGCAGTACTTCTGAATCTCCTGCAGAGAGGGCTGACGGTACACCAGCTTGCCTCCCTGGAACACAGGCACCTGCAGAGGCACGGCCTTGAAATTGGTCATGACCTTCCGCTTCCAGGTAGCCCGGGGATCGAAGATCTCCAGGGGTTGGCTGTCATCCACCGTCTCGTCGTAAACGGTGATATAGTCCGCCTCCGCCTTGCCGGTCTCCCGGTCAAAAAGGCGGTAGGTCTTTTTGAAATGGGGATTGGTGATCTTGTCCACGTTTTCACTGACCTTGATCTTGGGAATGATATTCCCCTCCCCGTCCTCCACGGCGGCCAGCTTGTAGACACCGCCGAACACCGGCTCGCTGCGGGCGGTGATCATCCGCTCGCCCACGCCGAACAGGTCAATGCAGGCCCCCTGCTGCAGCAGATCCTGGATAATGTACTCGTCCAGGGAGTTGGAGGCGGAGATCTGACACTCGGTCCAGCCCGCCTCGTCCAGCATCTGCCGGGCCTTCCGGGTCAGATAGGCCATGTCGCCGGAGTCCAGGCGGATGCCGCACTTGGTGATGCCCAGGGGCTTCAGGACCTCGTTGAAGGCCCGGATGGCGTTGGGTACGCCGGAATTCAGCACGCTGTAGGTGTCCACCAGCAGCGTGGCGTTGTTGGGATAGATCTGACAGTAGGTCTTGAAGGCCTCGTACTCGCTGTCGAACATCTGGACCCAGGAGTGTGCCATGGTGCCGCCGGCGGGGACGCCGTACAGCTGGTCGGAGATGGTGCAGGCCGTACCCTTGCAGCCGCCGATGTACGCCGCACGGGCACCGGAGATGGCGCCGTCGGTGCCCTGGGCCCGGCGGGAGCCGAATTCCAGCACCGTCCGACCGCGGGCCGCCCGGACAATACGGTTGGCCTTGGTGGCAATCAGGCTCTGGTGGTTGATGGTCAGCAGGGTGAAGGTCTCAATGAGCTGGGCCTCGATGGCCGGGGCCCGGACGGTAACCACCGGCTCCCGGGGGAAGATGGGCGTGCCCTCGGGGATGGCCCAGATGTCGCCGGTGAAACGGAAATTGGCCAGGTAGTTCAAAAACGCCTCGCTGAAAATGCCCTTGGCCCGGAGGAAGGCGATGTCCTCCTGGTCAAAGTGCAGGTTCTCAATATACTCGATCAGCTGATCCAGGCCTGCGCAGATGGCGAAGCCGCCTTTGTCCGGCACATCCCGGAAAAACACATCGAAATAGGTAATGCGATCCTGATAGCCGGACTGGAAATATCCGTTGCCCATGGTCAGCTCATAAAAATCGCACAGCATGGTCATGTTGAGTTTCTCTTCGTTTTTCATTCCGCACCTCAAAAATTCGACGCATCAGCGTCGTAATGGGACTTCCGTGGTACGCGCGCAGGGGAAACACAGCGGGGTCTGACCACCCCGCGCTCCGCTTTGTTGTTCTATTATAGGCCACTTCCCATACAAAAGCAATCGTTTTGGAGAATTTCGTCAAAGTTTTGTCAATTCTGGTTGACTTTTTCCAGCCGCTCCCCTATCATAGTACAGGAAGCCGCCCTTCCGGCGGTTTTTCAGAAACCTAACGCAAAAGCGAGGTCTGTGTCTATGGGCGTGATTCTTGGCATTGATATCGGCGGCTCCACCACCAAAATCGTGGGTCTGCGGCCGGACGGCTCCATTCAGGCCATGCTTCGGGTCCGGGCCGAGGACCAGGTCACCTCCCTGTTCGGAGCCCTGGGCAACTTCCTGGTCAGCAACCGCCTGTCCCTGAAGGATATCCGGCGCATCGTCCTCACCGGCGTGGGTGCGGCCTATGTGGACGGGGACATCTACGGCATCCCCACCCTGCGGGTGGACGAGTTCTCCGCCAGCGGCGCCGGTGCGCTCTCCCTCTCCGGGCAGGAGTCCGCCGTGGTGGTGACCATGGGCACTGGCACCGCCTTTTTGTACGCCAACCGGAGCACGGGTGTCCGACATCTCTGTGGCAGCGGCATCGGCGGCGGCACCCTGGGCGGTCTGTGCCGCAAGCTGGTGGACATGGAGCGCTTCGGCCAGATCAAAAAGCTGGCCGCCGAGGGGGATTTGTCCCATGTGGACCTGTCCATCCGGGATATCACCCGCAACCCGGCCCCCACGCTGGACCCCAGCCTGACCGCCGCCAACTTCGGCAACCTGGCCGAGGACGCCACCCCCGCCGACCTGGCCGCCGGGGCGGTGAACCTGGTGCTCCAGGCCATCGGCACCATGACGGTGCTGGCCTGTCAGAGCTGCGGCGCCGACACCGTGGTGCTCACCGGCTCCATGACCACGCTGGATCAGGCGGAGGCCAATTTCCAGAACTTTGAGAGGCTCTACGGCATTCACTATATCATTCCTGAGAACGCCACCTTCGCCACCGCCATCGGCGCGGCACTGTGCAGCCTGCGGGAAGAGGGCACGGTGTGACGGAGCGCACCGGGAAGAGGAACGGCATGACATTGTCATACAAACGGGCGGTCCCGGAGGATTTGGACCTGCTGGTGGAGACCCGGATAGAGGTACTGCGGGCGGCCAATCTGCTGGATTCCTCCGTGGAAATGCCGGAGGTGGCCGCGCAGGCCCGGGCGTATTACCGGCGGGCCCTGGCCGACGGCAGCCACATCGCCTATATGGTCTTTGACGGGCCGCGGCTCGCCGGTACGGGCGGCGTCAGCTTTTTTCAGGTTCTGCCCACCTATCACAACCCCACCGGCAGGAAGGCGTACATTATGAATATGTACACACGGCCCGCCTACAGGCGGCGGGGCATCGCGGGCACGGTACTGGATCTCCTGGTCTCCGCCGCCAAGGAGGCAGGGATCGCCGCCATCTCCCTGGAGGCCACCGACATGGGCCGTCCCCTGTATGAACGGTACGGCTTTGTCGGCATGGAGCATGAGATGGAGCTGCCGGAGCAGCGGAGCCCCGCCGAAAGCCCCAAGGAATAAGCAAAGCCCGGTGTGCGTTCAGCACACCGGGCTTCTCTGTTTGCTTTTCGCTTACTCCTCGTCCTCGGGCTCCTCTTCCAGGTCGCCCAGGTCGAATTCCAGCTTTTCGCCGCAGTTGGGGCAGATGACCTCGCCCTCTTCCAGGATGGACTCGTCGAAGTAGATGGTCTCCTCGCAGTTGGGGCAGGTGGTGGCGTAGCAGTCCTCGTCATCCTCCTCTTCGTCCTCATCCTCGAAGTCGTCCTCATCCTCGCCGTAGATGATGTCCTCCACATCCTCCAGGTCGTCGCTGACGGCGTCCAGGCCGTCGCCCAGCTCCATCTGCGCGTCCTTCAGATCCTCAATCTCCAGGGCCATGTCGTCCAGGATATCGATCATGGCGGCGATGATTTTGCCCTCCTTGGACTCGGTGTCCAGTCCCAGGCCCTCGGCCAGGCCCTTCAGATAGGCGACCTTCTCAGTAATTTCCATTGTAGCAGCTCCTTTCATATAAACCTCAGCGGTTGCTTGTGATAGAAAGGGGGGACAAAGTCCCCCCTTTATGTCTGTCTTACTCCTTGCTCCGGCCCAGGTACTCGCCGGTGCGGGTGTCGATCTGGATCTTGTCGCCGGTGTTGATGAACAGAGGCACCTTGATCTCAGCGCCGGTCTCCAGGGTGGCGGGCTTCATGACGTTGGTGGCGGTGTCGCCCCGGACGCCGGGCTCGGTCTCCGTGACCTCCAAGTCCATGAAGTTAGGAACTTCCACGGCGAACACGCTGCCCTTGTAGCTCAGCAGCTTGCAGACGGTATTTTCCTTGACGAACTTGAAGGCATCGCCCAGCACGTCACGGTTCAGCGGGGTCATGTCGAAGGTCTCCGGGTCCATGAAGTAGTACAGATCGCCGTCGTTGTAGCTGTACTCGGCGTCCTTGCGCTCCACGAAGGCCTGCTCGAACTTGGCGGTGGGGTTGAAAGAGGTCTCGGTGACAGCGCCGGTGACCACGTTCTTCATCTTGGTACGGACAAAAGCGGCACCCTTGCCGGGCTTCACGTGCTGGAACTCCACGACGGTCATAACCTTGCCGTCCATCTCAAAAGTAACGCCATTGCGGAAATCACCCGCGGTAATCGTAGGCATAATCTGTTCCTCCTTAAATCATATGAGAAAACGACCTTCAGGAGGACATTTTCTCTGTCTTTTTCAGCATATAAAATAACCGAGGATATTTTATCTTAAACCCGGTCTGATTGCAAGACTTTTTCCTTAGAATTCCTAAAATCCCGGGAAAAATTCACGGCATTTTTCGCCGGTCCTCCCGGCACAGGGCCTTGAAGGGCCGCTGCAGTCCGTGGAGCACCTTCTGCCAGACGGTCACCGGCCCGCCCACCGGCTCCACCATCAGTGCCAGCACCCCGGAGCGCTTTGCGGCCAGCACATCAGTCAGCAGCTTGTCCCCCAGCATGGCGGTGTGGGCGGCGTCGGCCCCCGCCCGCTCCATGGCGGCCCGCAGGCCCTGGGGGCTGGGCTTCCGGGCGTGGCCCTGATAGGGCACCCCCAGCTCCGCGCAGAAATCCGTCACCCGGCGGCCGGAGCGGTTGTTGGAGACGATCATCACCGTGATGCCCTCCTCCTTCAGTTCGGCGATCCAGTTCTTGATCGGCTTGTCGGGATGGCGTGTTTTTTTTGCGGCCAGGGTGAAATCCAGATCGCTGAGCAGCAGGGTCACCCTCCGCTCCCGCAAAAACTCCGGCGTGATCTGCCCGTAGCGGTCCAGCAGCACGTCCGGCACCAGGGAAAAACTCATAAGCGGCTCCTCTTTCTCATATAGTCCAATAACTCGTCAGGTCCAGTATAACAAGCCCGGCGCGGTTTCACAAGGGGGTCTTTTGCTTGCAGCTCATTCTCGCCGTCACGCCCGGGGAGGTGCGGAACGCCTCCCGGTTCACCCGGTCCTTCGCCCATGTGTCCTACCGCATTGGCCCCGCCTCCACCCTGCTGCGGCGGGACCTGCTGCTGGACACCCGGGGTGGGCTGCTGTCCGTCAGCGACCATGAGGCCCCGGCCATCGCCGCGCCGGAGAAGCTGGCGGCGGCGGTGCTGCGGGAGTGCGGCCGCTGGTGCTACAGCGGAGCGGTGCTGGACTTTGAGGATCCGCCCTCCCCGGACCGCCGGGAGTTCGCCCGGGTGCTGTGCCGGCAGCTGATGGACAGCCGCCGGACGCTGTATGTCCCCGAGACCTATCCTGTGCCGGGGGCGGTGACGCTGATCAACACCGCCGTGTCCGGCGGCAGCTTTCAGGAGCACCTTCTGGAAGCCCAGGCGAAATACGGCCGCATCGCCCTGGACATCCAGCGGCTGGCCATGGACTTCATCCTCCCCGCCCCCACGGGACGGGGCACGCCCCTGACACTGGAGCAGCTCCGCGCCTGGCGGACGGAGCAGGCGCCGCCGGTGTTCTTCTCTCCGGAGCTGTGCGCCCGGTATTTCACCTGTCTGAAAGACGGGCAGACCCACTTCATCCTCTTTGACGACGCGGACACCCTGCTGCGGAAGATCCGCACCGGGAACGCCATGGGTGTGGGGACTGGGTTTCTCATGTATCCGGAGGTGGAGGACCTGCTGCCCCGGCTCTTTCCGGGGAAAGGCGGATAGCGGTACACACAGAAAAACGCTGTGCCTTTCGGCACAGCGTTTTCAGAGCTTAATAGTAGCGCTTGTTTCTGTTCTTGCGAGCAGCCTCGGACTTCTTGCGGCGCTTGACACTGGGGCTCTCGTAGTGCTCTCTCTTACGAACCTCCGCAATGACGCCCGCCTTAGCGCAGCTGCGCTTAAAACGCTTCAGCGCGCTGTCGATGGACTCGCCTTCCTTGACGCGGATCTCAGACATCTATATTTCCCTCCCTCCAGAATGCCGGGCAAACCACAGCACTTAAGGGCCATAAATCATGGCTTCAACGAATTTATTATATCGATTCTGATACCGCTTGTCAAGGACAATGTTGAAAAATACGATTTTATTCCTGATTTTCAGTAGTTGTCCCTGTTCACTGGGGCTTCACAATCAAGTTGACCAATCTGTTCTTCACCAGAATCGTCTTGACGATCTTCATGCCCTCGGTGGCCTTCTGGACCTTTTCCACGGCCAGGGCGGCTTCCACCACAGCCTTCTCCTCGCTGTCGGCGGGCATGGTGATGCTGCCCTTCAGCTTGCCGTTGACCTGGACAGCCATATCCACGGTGGAGGCCACGGTCTTGCTCTCGTCATACACGGGCCACTCCGCCTGGCAGCACATCTTGCCGGTCTGGGCGGCAAAGCCCAGGGTTTCCCACAGCTCCTCGGTGATGTGGGGGGCAAAGGGATTCAGCAGCAGGATCAGGTACTTCATATCGCCGCGGGTCACGCCGTTGGCGGCGATCTCGTTGACCATGGTCATCATGGCGGCGATGGCGGTGTTCATCTTCAGGCTGTCGATATCATCCGTGACCTTCTTGATGGTCTTGTGGATGATGGGCTCGTTGGCGGGGGTGACGTCGTAGCTGTCCTTGGCGCTCTCCGCCAGGTTCCACACACGGTCCAGGAACCGCTTGGAGCCCTTGACGGCCTCGGTGGACCAGGTAGCCGCCTGCTCGAAGTCGCCCACGAACATGATATACAGCCGCATGGTGTCCGCGCCGTACTGGGCCACGATGTCGTTGGGGTTCACCACGTTGCCGCGGGACTTGGACATCTTCTCGCCGCCCTCGCCCAGGATCATGCCGTGGCTGGTGCGCTTGGCGTAGGGCTCCTTGGTGGGCACAGCGCCGATGTCATACAGGAACTTATGCCAGAAGCGGCTGTACAGCAGGTGCAGGGTGGTGTGCTCCATGCCGCCGTTGTACCAGTCCACGGGAGACCAGTACTCCAGAGCCTCCTTGGAGGCCAGGGCCTTGTCGTTGTGGGGGTCCATATACCGCAGGAAGTACCAGCAGGAGCCGGCCCACTGGGGCATGGTGTCGGTCTCGCGCTTGGCGGGGCCGCCGCAGCAGGGGCAGGTGGTGTTGACCCAGTCGGTCATCTTGCTCAGGGGACTCTCGCCGTCGTCGGTCAGTTCGTAGCTCTCCACCTCAGGCAGCAGCAGGGGCAGCTGGTCCTCGGGCAGGGGCACCCAGCCGCACTTCTCGCAGTTCACCAGGGGGATGGGCTCGCCCCAGTAGCGCTGGCGTGAAAACACCCAGTCACGGAGCTTGAAGTTGGTCTTGGGACGGCCGATGCCGTGGTCGGTGACCCACTTCTTCATGGCGGGGATGGCCTCCTTGACGGTCAGGCCGTTCAGGAAGTCGGAGTTGACCATGATGCCGGTGTCGTCCTTCAGGACGAAGGCCTCACGGGTCACGTCGCCGCCCTGGACTACCTCGACGATGGGCAGGCCGAACTTGTCGGCGAAGTCCCAGTCGCGCTGGTCGTGGCCGGGCACGCCCATGACGATGCCGGTGCCGTAGCCCATGAGGACGTAGTCAGAGATGAAGATGGGGATGTGCTTGCCGGTGATGGGGTGGACGGCCTCAATGCCCTGGAGGCGGACGCCGGTCTTCTCCTTATTCAGCTCGGTGCGCTCCAGGTCGGACTTCCGGGCGGCCTCGTCGATATAGGCCTGCACCTCGTCCCAGTTGGTGATGATGGGCTTCCACTGCTTCAGATACGCATGCTCCGGGGACAGCACCATGTAGGTCACGCCGAACAGGGTGTCGCACCGGGTGGTGTAGACCGTCAGCTTATCGCCGTTGGTGGCGGTGAAGTCCACCTCCGTGCCCTCGCTGCGGCCGATCCAGTTCTTCTGCTGGATCTTGACCCGCTCGATATAGTCCAGCTCGTCCAGGTCGTCGATGAGGCGGTCGGCGTACTTGGTGATGGCCAGCATCCACTGGCTCTTCTCCTTGCGGATGACGGGGCTGCCGCAGCGCTCGCAGACACCCTCCACCACTTCCTCATTGGCCAGGACGCACTTGCAGCTGGTGCACCAGTTGACGGGCATGGAGGCCTTGTAAGCCAGGCCGTTCTTGAACAGCTGCAGGAAGATCCACTGGGTCCACTTGTAGTAGCTGGGGTCCGTGGTGTCCACCACCCGATCCCAGTCGAAGGAGTAGCCCAGCATATGGAGCTGCTTGGTGAAGTTGGCGATGTTCTGCTTGGTGACAATGGCGGGGTGGACGTGGTTCTTGATGGCGTAGTTCTCCGTGGGCAGGCCGAAGGCGTCAAAGCCGATGGGGAACAGGACGTTATAGCCCTGCATCCGCTTCTTGCGGCAGATGATGTCCATGGCGGTAAAGGGGCGGGCGTGGCCCACATGGAGGCCCTGTCCGGAGGGGTAGGGGAACTCAATCAGGCCGAAGAATTTCTCCCGGGTCTTATCCCCGGTGACGGCGGTGAAGGGCTTTTCCTCCAGCCACTTCTCCTGCCATTTTTTCTCAATTGCTGCAAAATCGTACTTCATATTTTTCTCCTTCATTCTGCTGAATGGGGTTCACGGTTTATGGCGGTGCGGACGAAAAAACAGCCCCTGACCGGGTTATCCGGTCAGGGGCGTAAATTTACGCGGTACCACCCTGCTTCAGCCGCTGAGACGCGGCCCTCTCGGCCTGTAACGGGGCCTGCCGTCCCGCCCTACCGTCCGGTTCAGGCGGAAAACTCCGGGACCAGTCATACGGAACGCCCCCACCGGCTCACAGCGGCCGCCGGCTCTCTGCAGGCGGGCATTTCCGTCTTTCTTCCCATCAATGTCGCTAACGGATCTATTTTATGAGGGTTTCCGGTGTTTGTCAAGGAAAAAGCGTAAAATCTTCACCTTTTCCCGGCGTGTCACTGATTCTCCGGGATGAGGTCGCCGCCGGGGGCGTACCAGGTAACCTCCCCCGCCATGTTCTCGGCGTACCAGGCCTCAAAGACCGCCTCCGGCACTGTCTCTCCCCCCAGCGTGCAGGTGCAGCCGTCCGCCCACTCCACCCTGTGCGCCAGCTCCTCCTGCTCAAAGCGGCCGTTTTGGAAGGTCATACGGTAGTAGGTGCTGTCCCCCGCGCCGCCGGAGCCGATGTAGACGCCGTTTTTCTGCAGGCCCTCAAACCACCGCACAGAAAAATCGGTGCCGTAGACGGCCTCCTTCTCCCGGTGGAGCACCAGATAGTTGTAGTCCAGGTCCCGGAAGAGCAGAATCAGCTCCGCCGCGCCGTCGCCGTCGATATCCTGTACCGCCAGCCGGTCCAGCTCCAGTGTGTCCGTTCTGTCTGGCCTGTCCTCATTTCCCTCCCACAGTGTGTCGTGGAACGCCACCATGGTCACCTCCCTGGTCTCCCAGCCGTAGTCAGGATAGCCCCGGTAGGGCCCTGCCGCCCAGTGGAAGGTCTCCTCCCCCCGCAGCACCGGGAGATAGGCCGCAAAGGCCGCGTAGTCCTCCTCCGGCATGGTGTCCCGCAGGGCGGAGACGTCCAGGCCGGGCAGCAGATCCAGGGGCGCGTCCGCCTGGTCCTCGGCGGCGGGGTCCGCCGCCTCCAGGGAGGCGGCCGGAGGCGCTGAGCTGTCCGCCGACACCTCGGACAAGGACGCCCCGGACGGAGACGGCTGGGAGGACGCTGCCTGAGCACCGCAGGCCGTCAGGAGACAGGCCGCCAGCAGAATACTGACCATGGCCCGGAACCGGTATATTTGCATAAAAGATCCACCTCTGTACTGTTTTTCCAACAGTATAGAGGCGGATCAAATGTTATGTCTACTACTATTTGGTTGCAATGCGGTAACAAACCGTTACAGCAACCGGCGCGGGGGACGCTCAGTCCTTCGTCAGCACGCCGCTCAGATCCAGGGGCTTTCCGTCGCTCCACAGCCGCTCCAGGGAGTAGAACTCCCGGGCCTCTCTGGAGAACACATGGACCACGATGTCGCCGTAGTCCAGCAGGACCCAGGTGCCGTCCCGGTATCCCTCCCGGCGCAGGACGTGGACGCCCTGCTCGTCCAGAGCCTTCTCCACCGCGCCGCACAGAGCGTTGATCTGGGTGTTGGAGGTGCCGGTGGCGAACACGAAGTAGTCCGCCAATGTGGTCAGGTCCGTGATCTCCACGGCGGCGATCTCCCGCCCCTTCTTCTCATCCAGCGCCTTCACCGCTGTCAGTGCCATTTCCTTTGGTGTCATTCCACTCTTCCCTTCCGTATGATCGTTGTTATTTTTTGTCGGTTGTTCGGATTTTATGCGAACGCCTGATCAGCGGCTGTCAGGCCGCCGGCTCACTGGGCTCCGCCGGCAGCACCGACCAGTCGACCCCGCCGCCGGTTTCCCCGGTCCCGCCGGAGCCGCCGGTCTCCACACCGCTGGCTGGGGGCGCCGCCGGTTCCTCGCTGGTGCTTCCGGTCTCCCCCTCTCCCGAGGACGGTGCGGTCTCTCCCTCGCCGGAGGGCGGCGTCACCGGCTCTCCGCCGGTGCTTCCGGTCTCGCCGCCGGAGGGATCAGTGGTCTCTCCGCCGGAGGTCTCCCCATCGGGATCCTCCGTGATAGGATCCTCGGGTATTGGCTCCGTGGAGGGCTGGACGGGCTTCTCCGGGGGAACCGCCGCCTTGGCGTCCTCCACATGGCCGGTGGTGGAGCTGAGGCTGCCGTTGGCATTGACGGACATGATGTCCAGATCCGACAGGGTGAACTCCTCCACAAAGGGGCTGAGCTTGTTGTTGACGATTTCCAGAAGCTGGCCTGCGATGGGCACCACATAGTCCAGGTTCTGCTGATAGCTGCGGCTCCAGGCGTAGGCGCCCTTCCAGGGCATGGTGAGGAACTCCACGTCCTCCACCTTCAGCCCGCCGAACACCGCCTGCTGGGCAAACCACAGGATATTCTGGAAGCTCAGATCCGTCTCCACATTGTCCCGGAACACCTTGGCGATCTTATTGATGTTGGTGACGTTCTGGATGGTCAGAAGCTGCTGGATAACGGCCTTCAGGAAGTTCTGCTGGATCTCCATGCGGCCGGAGTCGCCGACTCCGCTGCTGCCGTTGTTCTTCCGCCAGCGGATGACCTGCATGGCGTCATCGCCGCTCAGCAACCGGTAGCCCTTGGCCTGGTCGATGACCAGATCCTGATAGGGATCGGTGTAGTACATATCGTAGGGCACGTCGAACCACACGCCGCCGATGGCGTCCACAATCTCGCCCACGGCCTCCCATTCCACCACCACCTGGTAGTCCGGCTCAAAGCCCACCAGCTGGGAGATCTCCTTGTACAGGGCTTGGATGCCCTTGTCGCCGCCGCCGTAAGTATTGTAGACGGAGTTGATCTTCTTCACGTCCCAGGAGACGTTGACCATGGTGTCCCGGGGGATGGACATGACGGTGGCCTTCTGATTGGTCACGTCGTAGCTGGCCAGCAGCATGGTGTCCGTGTTTCCGCCGCCGCCGGTGTCCCGGCCCAGAATCAGAATGGTGTAGAAATCGTCGCTCTTCCGCTCCCCGTCGGCCCGGGGGCGGACGCCGTCGCCGTAGTCGATCTCTTCCTGCTGGGAGCTGTTCCCGGGCTTGTCGCTTTTGTTCGTCAGGTCCGGGCGCACCACCAGGCTCTTATAGACCAGAACTGCCACCAGCGCCACCGCCAGGACGGCGCAGATGGTGATGAGGATCTTCTGCTGTTTTGTCAGGCGGCCTGGCCCCTTCTGCCGCTTTGGCCTGGGTTCCTTTTCCGCCATGTGCTTTCCTTTGTATCTGCTCAAAGCTCGCTCGTTCCTTTCAGGTATTCCAGGGCCGCCAGGGTGCCGCTGTGGATGGGGTTCCCCCGCTGCCGCATCTCTTCCACCGTCATCCGCAGGCCCATGGCCAGACCCTCGTCCAGGCTCCTGTAGCAGGCCCTCCGCAGCTCATCCAGGCCGGGGAAGTCCCGGTTGGGCTCAATGTAATCCGCCAGGTAGATGATCTTCTCCAGCAGGGTCATGTTGGCATGGCCGGTGGTGTGCCAGTAGATGGCGGTGTAAATCTCGTCGTCCACGCCGAACACGTCCCGGGCGATAGCGGCGCCGGTCTTGGCGTGGAGCAGCTTCAGGGCGCGGCGCTCCAAATCGTCCAGCTCCAGGTGGTAGTGCTCACACAGGGCCATCTGGTCCTCCATCTCCAACTTCTTGGTGCAGTCGTGGAGCAGAGCCGCCACGCGGGCCTTCCGGACATCGGCGCCGTAGCGCTCCGCCAGGCGGATGGCCTCCTGCTCCGTGCCCAGGACGTGGGCGATGCGCTTGTGCTTCAGATAGCTGAGCGCCACCGGCCGCAGCTGCTCGAAAGACAGGTTCTTCAGGTCCGCGTGGGTGCCGTACAGGCCCTCCCGCAGGATGTAGCCGTAGACGGCGGGGGCCAGCAGGTAGCCCCCCTCCCCTTTCGCCAGCCGCTCCCGCAGCGCCGTGGAGCTGATGTCGATGACACCGGGGATGGTCAGGGTGAAAATGCGGGCGTCGGGGTACTGCTGGTACAGGTGGTGGCGCTGGAGGGCGAACAGCTCCTCCGTGTCCTCCTCCGTCCGGCCGAAAGCGGCGATGCCGGCCTGCCGGAAGATGCGCTCCGGCTCATGCCAGGCCTGAAGCGTCAGGAACATATCCGTCCCCATCAGCAGCCACAGTTCCGCCTCCGGGTACAGCTCCCGGACAGCGGCCAGGGTGTCGGAGGTGTAGCTCTTGCCGCCCCGCAGCAGCTCGATATCCAGGGTCTCCACCTGGTCGCCCAGATTCAGCTGCTCTCCGGCCAGACGGGTCATCTCCAGCCGCTGCTCCGCCGTGGGGCTGCCTGCCGGCAGCTCCTTGTGGGGCGGCATTCCCGCCGGGATCAGCAGCAGCTTGTCCAGCCGCAGCATTTCAAACACCGCCCGGGCCGCCGTCAGGTGTCCCAGGTGGGGCGGGTTGAAGGTCCCGCCGTAAATACCGATTTTCATGGTAACAGACCCCCTCTTGAAAGATCAGGAGTAACGGATCAAAGAGACCGGTCTTTGATCGTTTATTTCTTATTTTTGGTTTTCACCAGCTGGATGCGCTTGTCCTTCGGCTTGGAGTGACTCTCCCGGTACAGTACGAATTTCGTGCCGATCACCTGGACCACCTCGCTGCGGGTGGCTTTCGCCAGCTCCTCCGCCGCCAGTCGGGCGTCGTACTCCAGGCTGTTGTTCAAAACCCGGCCCTTGATGAGTTCCCGGGCCTCCAGGGCGTCGTCGGCCTGCTTGATCAGGTTCTCGCCGATGCCGTCCTTGCCGATCTGCAAAATGGTGTCCATGGTGTTTGCCAGGCTCCGAAGCTGGGCCCGCTGGCTGCTTGTCAGTTCCATAGGCGTTTTCAATCACCTTTCTCGTTGTGATGGGGCGGGGCGCGCCTCGTTTTGACGCGGGCGCCGCCTGGTTTGGATGCCGCTTTTTTCATTTAGGGAACCTCTGAATAATAACCTTTATCCTGTTCCTACTCGATGTATTAGCCGCTATTTGCACTTGGTTAAGGTAATTTCAGCGCAAAATAGCCATTATTTATCTGTTTTTCTGCTCCTTTT
>Ga0129307_1001529_pt1 | contig 23893 bp, 28 predicted proteins | sample P1105metagenome_FD_94437 | JGI IMG/M metagenome (GOLD analysis project Ga0129307, IMG submission 94437) | Capybara group fecal microbial communities from Wisconsin, USA - P1105 metagenome | ecosystem: Host-associated > Mammals > Digestive system > Large intestine > Fecal | place: USA: Wisconsin... | reverse complement strand
ACTATTACAACAATGAACGCATCCAGCAGAAAACGAAATGGACACCTCCTGCTGTGTGCAGGAAGGTGTCCATGATGACCTAAAATCTTTTAATCCTTTGTCCAGGATTTGGGGTACATATTAATTATCTCCGGCCTTATTTTTTTACCCATTTTGAAATTAGACTTTCTTTGCCCTATGTGTTACACACATATTCTCAACTGGCCACCTCAAATACCATTTCTGTTTGCGCAACTCTTATGATCTCTTCAGGCTTGCTTTTTGGATTCACCCAATCCCGGATACGCTCCTTCGGCAGCATTACCGGCATACGATCATGGATAAACCGGATCTCCTCAGCAGGCTCCCGCGTGAGGATAGTAAAGACAGGTACCTGGATTCCAGCGATTTCCTCCAGCCGATACAAACCGGCAAGATAGATGACATTATAGCCTTTGGCCTGTATCATGTACTTGTCCCCAGTCTTGCTCTTCCCGGTGGAGGCATTTATCAGATGCTCCCATTCGTAGTACCAGGAAGCGGGGATGATGCAGCGGTGCTTCTCCCAGCTCTCTTTGAACGTCGGCTTTTCGGCGGCGGATTCCACTCTGGCGTTGAAGAGCGAAGTCTGCTGCCGAGGAATGGTGAAGCCCCACATCATCGGGTAAACTGTAGGTTTCTGAGACTTTGAACTGGGTGCGACGACAGGCACGAGATCCGTCGGTCGTACTTCTCCTTCCATAACCAGTGGTCTTGCAAGCTTGGAAACGAGCTTTTTTTTAGAGGAGAGCGATTGGCAGCCTCAATGTATGGCCTGAGCTCCGGTGACATCTCCATGTAATATCTGCAGCACATAGTTCTTCCTTTCAGGGAGCTTCCAGTTCCCATTCGGTATCAAAAATAGCCTGACGGCTTGTTATATCCAGAATATCATCAAATGCGATAAATGCTTTTCCGGAATCAGTTTGCAGCGAGAGAGTGTGTTCGACGTCCGTATCGACTCTCAGCACCATCCCTTGGAGTTCTTTATACTGACCTTTGATTCCGAACGCAAAGCTGTCATGATCTGAGCAAGGTACGAAGTACTTCACCGTCACCATAACCCTGTTGGTTCTTGCCATCCGACCATTCCAGGTCAGGTTGTGGAGAACATCCAGCTTTCGGCCGAGATCCCTTTTCCCGTCATCATCCAATTCGATCTTCTGGACATATTGCACTTCCTTGGAAGCAACGACCTCACTGAATCCTTTCAGAGCATCAAAGGGAGAGAAGATCTTCGCCCATTTGGCTGCGGGCATCGGCGGGTGCTTAATCAGGAAAGTATCCCAGCGTTCATGTTCCGGCTTCCCTTTCAGGAATACATCTTTATATTTGAAGTTCAGCGGCATCTGCATATAGCTGACCATATCTGCAGTCATCATTCTTCGCACCTCCAGGCTGTGGCGTTTCACAGCAGGAGAGGAAGATCATACGTCAGGCTCGGTGACCGCCGATCTGAACATTCCGTTCCAGTTGTGTTGCGCCTTCGAGCATATTTTTGCCCATGAACAGGGCGTTTGCTCCGTATTATGAGCGCACTTCTCTAAGGGCTCCCTGCAGACGCTTTTCGCGCTCAAGGGCATCGTAATCTACAAAGAAATTCAGCTGATAAAACCCGCTGTCCTCATGGACGCCGTCAGCGCATATACCGAGGCGGCGGTAGAGGAGTCGGTGGTCCGTTTTCTGATTAAACGCTGCGAGTAGCAGCGGGGCAATCGTAGAAACGGAGTTTGTGTCCATTGGCATCTTTACTGTTCCATTGTTATGTTTCGGGTGTAGGCGACCGTAGAAGTCGAGGACTATCCGACCGTCATAGTTGGGGCAGGCTTCAAGCAACTTGTAATCGTAGGAGACCCACCAGGTGAACTTTGGGGCGATCAGCGTCTTGCTGAACATGTCGGCGCACAGGGTGTCGATCATCTCAGACAGGACAATCCGGGCTTCTTGGTATTTGTATGGTCGGGGCAGCACCTGGCCATTTGAGAAGGAATGCCCCTCTGTTTTGTAATTCTTGATATCGGCGATGGTGACCGGATCGTATCCCCAGGCATGTGCGAGGAGAATCTCACCGTCGATACCGAACTGCTTATAAAACTATTCCTCGTCCCATTGGGAGCGCTGCGCGATATCTCCCATAGTGAACATGTAGGCTTTTTCCAGCCTGCGGGCCTTACCGGGACCGAGCAACCTTAACAAATGACTTCTCCCACGACAGTATATGAGAGGACTTGAAAAATCCTCTCCATCACATGACCGGGACGGCTGCAGTTTATATGAACTGCGGCCTTTCTTCGTGTTCGGGAAAGGCCCGAAGAAAGGATAAGTACATGAAACAGAAAAAGACGACACCGAGAAACCCGATGTATGAACGGCAGTTCCATGACTGCTCCGAGCACGAGAAGAGCATCAAGGATGTGAAGGATGTCTTCGATGGCTTGCTGGATGAAATGGCCAAGGAGATGGACAAAGGCTTTATCACTAATATAAATGATAAGTGAAGAGTTATTCAGATCGATTGATGTGGTTGCCCTATTAATATCACTTATGTAACAGCTATTAAGAACAATTGAGTATTTTAAAGATCTTCAAAGTTATAGTTCTAATATATCTTTGAAGATCTTTTTGTAATTGCTTCCTTTTTGTGATGAAGTGTTAACTATATCAAATATATATAACTTACCAGTATCTGAAGAACCTCACTCGAATACCTTGCTCTTGTGCTTCTTTATTGCGTAAAGGAAGATAAGCCCAAGGATCCCGCAGGATATAAGTTCTCCGATAAATACTGTCAGATACAGGAACGACATTGAGTCCGTTACTTCGTATACAAGCTTGAGTATCGGAGGGATGATCAATGAATTTGCCAGTATCGGAGGAACAGGAGCAAGCTTTTCATTCTTTTTCCTTAACAGATAGGTGAATACGGCTCCGATAAGGGTGGCTAGACTTCCGAATATGATATCCCAGACGGCTGCTCCGGTGAGGAAGTTGGCAAGTAGGCACCCTATATAAAGACCGGGAATGGCTGCAGACGTGAAGTAGGGGAGTATCGTAAGCGCCTCCGAGAAGCGTACCTGGATGACACCGCTTGCGATCCCAAGAAGGTTGGCCAGATATGTGAGTACCACATATAAAGCCGCGATCATGGCACTCTGTGCCACAAAGCGAATTTTCTCTCTCATATATTTTTATTCTCCGTAGTTTTGTTTTAAGTGAGGATGGTTTCGAACTCACTAGTTTGGAATTATGTCATGTTTTATCTGTTTTATCAAGCCTTTCTCAAGACGGAAGGCAAGCAATACGCACATCATGATATAATAAAAAAAAGAGAGGTGATCATATATGACTGAAAATGAAGTAAGAGAATTGTTAAATGAGATCCTCATAAGGGATGAAGACGGGAAATACGATCTTCTTCCGGTATATGCAAACAGGGAGCTCTTCAGCTCCATCGTGGACATACTGTCGGAAGGGTTCGAAGGCAAAGTGGATTATGTCATTGCTCCTGAGGCCATGGGATGGGTGCTTGGAGTGGCAGTAGCTTCCAGGCTGAATGCCGGTTTTGCAGGTGTCAGAAAACTGGAAAACAGCTCATATCTCAATCAGGACATCTGTCGTGTGATCTTCATGGATCACAAGAAAGAGAGGAGGAGCTTTGGGGTGCCGCTCACATGGGAGGCAAAGAAAAAACGCGTTCTCATCATAGATGACTGGATAAAGACCGGAAGCCAGATACAGGCTCTGATAAGCCTTTGTGAGAGGTTCGACTGCAGGATACAGGGCATAGGAGTTATCGGAGCAGACAGGAAGGACCTAATAAGCGAGTGGCTTAACAGCAAACTTCTGAGATGCATAGACATAGGTGAATGAATCCGGGGACCTGCATATTAAAAGCAGGTCCTCTCCTTTTTTTGATATGATAAAGAACATCATTTTCGATCTGTATGGGACTCTTGTGGACATACGTACTGATGAGACTTTGCCCAGCCTGTGGAAAGCTATTGCCGGATACTATACCGATCACGGAGCAAAGTATGATCCTTTTCTCATTAGGGAACGGTATCACTTTTACGTAGAGAAAGAGTACTCTGAAGCAAGGAGGCTGCTTCCATTTGTCAGCCATCATGACATAGACATAAGGGAAGTGTTTGGGAAAATGTATGAAGAGAAGGGAACGATCCCTTCAAAACAGCTCCTTTCCGATACGGCAGGGTATTTCAGGCATGAGTCCACGGTCTTCATACGTCTGTATGAAGGCGCCCATGAGCTTCTCGGAAGACTCAGAGAAGAAGGAAGGAAGACGATTCTCCTTTCAAATGCACAAAGTTCTTTCACTATTCCGGAATTAAGAGAACTTGGGATAATAGACATGTTCGATGCCATATACATCAGCAGTGATTACAGAATATCCAAACCGGAGAGATTATTCTTTGAAAAAGCGATAGAAGAGCAGGGACTGGAACGTGCAGAGACTGTAATGGTGGGGAACGACGATATATCGGATATAAAGGGGGCAAAAGAGGCCGGGCTCAATACGGTGTATATAAGACAGGACATCTCACCGGAACCATTGCAACCCATAGAGGCTGACAGGATGGTTTTGGATGGGGATGTAAAAAGAATATACGGAGCCATAAAGAGCCTGGAAGGATGACATATGAAGGAAATAAGGACTGACGGAATAACATTCATTTCTCCGGTGCCTGATGGGACGGAGGAATGGTATTACGGATTGAACTATGATCACGGGGATCTGTACGAGGCCGAAGAACTATATAGTCAGGGATTCGAGATAGATGGAAGGGATCTCATATTGATCAGGTATCCCGAAGGTAAGATATTTAGGCCGGTCCCAAAAAGGAAGGGAACATATGTGGAACCACCGGTGTACCTTGAAAACGGCATATATATCCTCATGGTGGATTTCGAGGATGGAAAGATCATCATATACCGTTTCGACTGTGAGGGCCTTGAGACTTCTGTTGTCAAGGTCCTTCCGATGGACATGATCGCCGACTGTTACAACCTGAAACTGCATACGGCTCCTCTCTGTCTTACGAGACAGGGAGGAGAGGACGGAAGGTTCGACATCTACTGGCCAGAAAGGACCGGCTTTAAGCTGGGTGAGCACGAAACGTTTTTCCTCAGAGACGATAACAGACTGTATTTCAACAAATGGCATGAAGAGGGTGATGGTCCGGACTACAGGTTCTGGGAGGAGACCGTGGTAAGAGATCTTAATGGGAAGGTCACGGATATACTGGAGGGAGACGTCAAGGTGATGCCGAACGGAGAAACGTGGCATCTGAGCTGATCAGTATAAAGGAGAAGGGACATGGCTTTTGATTTCAGAAAAGAATACAGGGAATACTATATGCCGAAGACAAAACCGGAGATAGTGGAAGTTCCGGCAATGAAATACATAGCCGTAAAGGGCAAAGGAGATCCGAATGAGGAGGACGGGGAATACAAGAAGGCAATAGGAGTCCTGTATGCGATCGCCTATACAATAAAGATGAGCAAGAAGGGTGATCACAGGATGGAAGGGTATTTCGACTTCGTGGTCCCGCCCCTGGAAGGATTTTGGTGGCAGGAGGACAGGACGGGCATCGATTATTCAAGAAAAGACCTGTTCCAGTGGAACTCCGTCATACGGGTGCCCGATTTCGTGACTCGGGAAGAATTCGACTGGGCTGTTTCGGAGGCTGAAAGGAAAAAGCATTTGGACTGCTCCAAAGCAGAGCTCATGGAGATAGAAGAGGGACTCTGTGTGCAGATCATGCACGAAGGCTCGTTTGATTCTGAAGGGGATAGTATTCGTGTTATGGACGGATTTGCTGCCGATCAGGGATATGATATAGATATCAGTAATACACGGCACCATCATGAGATCTATCATTCTGATGCGAGACGAGTTGCTCCTGAAAAATGGAAGACAGTGATACGTCATCCGATAAAGAAAGTATAAAAATGGGCGAAACAGAAAAAGGGCGGGATAAACCGCCCTTTCGTTGTTTTGTTTATCTTATTCATTCCGTGATTCTGGAGTAATCCACGAACTCGGTCTTCAACACATTCTTTATGAAGATAAAGCTTAGGGTGTAGAGAACGGATACGATCAACATCATGATTCCGCTTATGAGGTAATAGTTCCTTATGCCTGAAGCCTCTATTATGAGACCGCCTATAAGGTTACCTGCTATACCTGCTATTGCAGATACGGATGCTGCAAGAGTCTGGGCTGTTGCCTGGAGTTCATTCGGGGCAAGGCTCATTACGAACCTTATGGAGCCAGCCTGAGTGAATCCGCTTGCTATACCGGAAAGCGTAGTCACGGCTATAAGCATCCAGAATGAGGTTATGAAGCTCATCGTAAGCCCCTGTAATGCCCAGAAAAGAGCCGAAAGAATGACCATAGTCCTGTAACTTATCTTCTTTACAAGCTTATTGGACAAGAGAAGCATAGGAATCTCAAAGGCAGCTCTGTATGCCTGGATATATCCGACATACCCCATGCTGTTACCCATCTCCTTAAGCAGATATGGCTGGAACGTACCGATAGAGTTCTGAGGTATGTGCTGGAATATAATGAAAATTATGTATGCTATGTAATAGGGATTTTTGAACAGTTTGTCAAAGGGCATCTCGGAGAATTTCAGAGGTACCACGTTCTTTCCGCCTTTATCTGATACTTCTCGTAGTGAACTTGCAAAGTACAGACATGGGATGAAGAGTATCGCAAGGAGATAGAATGTGATGTATGCGTTTTCCTCCACTATCACTGCGCCGAGGATCAGGCAGGTTATGACCCAGGATAAAGATCCCCAGGATCTTACGAATCCGTAGAACGTTCCCGTGTTGTGTGCTCCGTTAATGACCGTAGTCTCCATGAGCGTGGATGTCGGCGCCAGGAAGAATATGGACAGAAGAAGGAACAGCACAAAAAGAGGGAAGCCGAATATCTTTACATTGCTCGTCAAGGGGACGAGAGCCGAAGTTATTATGGCTCCGAGAAGAAATAGGTTATGGGCCTTTGCGGTGGATCTCAGCTTGTCTCCAAAAGCACCTCCGATAGGTGTGGAGACGATGGAGATGGCTGATCCTATAGAGTTTATCAGGCTCACCTCACTGACTGAGTAGCCGAGGTTCTCGAGGAACACGGTCCGGAACATTGCTGCGGAGTACGCTGCCCAGTAGGTGGCCTCGAAGCCTCCGAGCCTGAAGATCCATTTGTTCTGTTTGTTTCTGACTCTTTCCTTTTTCATTTTTCAAATCTCTTTTTTCAAAATCTCTATGTGTTGATTATACCCCTGTAACGTCGAATTTGGGAATCATCTCTTCCGTGGCGGATGAGAGATCCTGAAGGAATCCGTTCTCCAGAGAAGATCCAAGAAGATACTGCTCGCAGATCCCGTATTCCTCTTCGGAGACCGGTCTTGATAGTTCTGCAGGAACGCCTTCCATGGGGGTATACTGGCTCATGAGGCTGAACATGATGGTAGAGGGATCAAAATTCTCTTCTATGATATCCATTACCCTTAATGTATTGAACACATTGTTCGGAAGGATCAAATGCCGTATGAGGACGCCCTTTTTCAGCATGCCCTCACCATCGAATTCCGCGGGTCCCACCTGATCATACATCTCCTTTATCGCAGCCAGCGCGATCTCGGGATAGTCGGGAGCGGAGGAATACTTTTCAGCGACGGACGACAGGGCATACTTGAAGTCCGGAAGATATATGTCCACCTTCCCTCTCAAAAGGCGGAGAGATCCCGGCTTCTCATATCCGCTCGAATTGTATACCACAGGTATCCCTGGATCCTCATCAAGGGCTTCTGCGATCGAAGTTATATAGTGGGCTCCGGTCACAAGATTAATATTGTGGGCACCCTGATCCCTGAGCTCTTTGAAGATCTCTCTTAACCGCTCTATGCTCACGACCTTTCCGGTACCGGAGCCGATCCTGCTGATCTCTTCGTTCTGGCAGTATACGCAGTGCAGGTTGCAGCCTGTGAAGAACACTGTTCCGCTACCTCTGGTGCCGGATATACAAGGTTCTTCTCCAAAATGAAGGGCAGCTCTTGCTATCCTTGGAAGGGTACCGGAAGAACAGACCCCGTCTCCCGTATCAGAAGATCTTACTGCCCTGCAGTTCCTGGGGCATAGAGAACATATATACTCACTCATCCTTTTTTCCGTAGAAGAAAGATATTCCGCTATGACTCCATAGCATGGTAGGAAGATCAAACGGAGCAGGTTTAACAGTACCTCTGCCCTCGAGTATGGCTTTGGCAGCCTTTATTACTTCATCAATCAATTCTTTCCCGAGTCCGTATTCATGATGGCACGGATAGATCGCTTTGATCGGAAGGTCCATCTTCTTAAGGTCTTCGAGGGTGAATATGAGCGCCTCCATAGACCGTCCTTCACCGAACATGTACATAGGTCCCTTCATAAGAGAGTCTCCCGAGAGGAGAATACCTCTTTCTTCCTCAAAGAGCATAACGTGTCCGGGAGTATGACCGGGAGTCAAGATGACTTTCCATTTCATGTTTCCCAGTTCTATCACATCTCCGTCGAACAGAGGACGAACAAAGGGTTTCATCTCGGGATCATTATATCTGTGCATCTCTGCTACGTGCATGAATATCCTGCTGAACAGCCTGTTTGATCCGGTATGATCGCGATCAGCATGGGTATTCACCACAAAGACAGGCTTTTCAGTTATGTTCTTTCTGATGTATGAGGCTACATCGGCATCTCCGAAGCCTGTGTCAGCAAGCATCGCCTCACTGTCTCCTACTGCGAGGAACATCCTCACTCCGCCGTCCTCTATAAGGTATATATCCTTATCTATCAGTTCATGCGTCAGTTCTGCCATAATCTGTCTCCTTTTTAAGCATTTCAAGGTGATTATACCCGTATATATGTCCGGTGAAAAGATAAGAGCGGGCCGACCCATTGAAGGAGAGCTCTGATATGGTTTATGATATGAATAATAAATAAGGGGAAGGATTTGTAAATATGGAAAAGGGACTTTTCAGACTGCCGATCATGATAATGAGAGGAGGTACCAGCAGAGGAGCATATATACTTGAGAAGGATATGCCTGAAGACAGGAGCGACTGGGACAGGGTGCTTTTAAGGCTCATGGGCAGCCCGGATAAGAAACAGATAGACGGGCTAGGAGGAGCACAGTCCGTCACAAGTAAGGTAGCTATACTGAAAAAATCGAAAAGAGAAGATGCCGACGTGGATTATACTTTTGCTCAGGTCTCCATAGACAAGCCCATAGTGAGCTATAAAGGAAACTGCGGTAACATCTCTTCCGGAGTCGGACCGTTTTCGATAGAGAAGGGACTTGTGTCCATAACTGGGGACATGACGAGTGTAAGGATCTATAACACCAATACTGACAAGATAATAGTATCTGATGTGAACACCAAGGGCGGGAAGGTGAACTATGAGGGAGATTATCATATAGCTGGTGTGCCAGGAACCGCCTCACCTGTGAGACTGAAGTTCAAGAAGCCTGCAGGGACTCTCGGAAAGGGTCTGCTTCCTACGGGAAACGTGAAGGACGTACTTGATGTCCCGGGTTTAGGAAAGATAGAGGTTTCGATAGTCGATGCTGCAAATCCCCTCGTCTTTGCAAGGGCAAAGGATCTTGGGCTCACATGTCTTGAATCTCCTGATGACATTAACTCGGATGAAAAGACTCTTGAACTATTGGAGACTGTCAGAGGTCTAGCTGCCGTTAAGATAGGTCTCATAGATGACTATAAGGTGTCTGCTTGGGAGACACCGGGCATACCAAAGATGACATATGTCGCCGAAAGCAGGGACTATACCACTTTTGACGGCAAGGAGATAAAAAAAGAAGAAGTGGACCTTCTTTCACGCATGATGTCCATGCAGAAAGCCCATCAGAGTTATGCAATGACCGGGGCAATGTGCACTGCTGCTGCTGCAGTGATCAAGGGGAGCATAGTTGAGGAAGTACTGAAAGTGGATACCGATCTGAAGAACATCAGGATCGGTCATCCTGGAGGCATACTTGAATGCGGAGTCGATCATATAGAGACTGATGGACTTCCCGAGATAGAAGACACTTTCGGATACAGAACGGCAAACCTTCTGATGGAAGGAACGGCATATATAAGACTTTGATAAGATACAAACAAAAATAGCCCGGCAATTGCCGGGCTTTTGTCATTTCGGGATAATCACTCTTCTGCAGATTCATCTTCTTCTTCGGACCTGTCTATGAGCGAGACCTTCGTCCACTCGATGTGGCGGTCCTCGATATCTGTGACTTCTATATGCATGTCATATATATCTATCTCGAAGGTAGTGTTGTCTTCCGGGATGGCACTCAGTCTGTCTATTATCAGACCGCCAAGAGTATCATAATCCGGGCTCTCGGGGATCTCGGTATTCAGTTCTTCTGCAATCTCGTCAAGAGGTGCGGCACCTGAGATCTTCCAAAGATTTTCGTCCAGTTTCTCGATCTCCTTTTCCTCCACGGGGTCGAATTCATCATAGATGTTTCCGACTATGCATTCAAGGAGGTCTTCCATTGTTACGAGACCACTGGTGCCGCCGTATTCATCCACTACTATTGCTATATGAGTCTTCTTCGTCTGCATCTGGCGGAAAAGGACATCTGTATGGATAGTCTCCGGAACAAAGAATGGTTCTCTGATGAGTTCTTCGAGATCCTTCTTTTCTGTAGCATTGAGGTTAAGGAGAAAGTCTCTTGTTGCCAGTATTCCTATAACATCATCTGCATCTTCTCCGCATACGGGGAATCTTGAAAGACCGGAATCCGTGATGGCCTTAAGGATCTCATCTTCCGTATCGTCCTTCCAGACAATCTTCATGTCGGTCCTGTGTATCATGACTTCCTCTGCGGTCTGGTTGTTGAATTCGAAGATGTTCTCGATCATCTCTTTCTCTTCCGTCTCGATATTGTCTGTCTCTTCTGCGATATCCACCATCATACGGATCTCCTCCTCAGAAACTTCCTCAGTCTCCTTATGGGGATCTATGCCCAGTAAACGCAGTACGGCATTAGTGGATTTGGATAAAAGCCAGGTTATAGGGCGAAGTATCTTCTTTAACACGGTTACCGTTCCAAGGGTAAGCTTAATAACACCATTGGTCTTCTGCATGGCTATACGCTTTGGTACCAGTTCTCCTAAAACGAGCGTGAAGAATGAAAGGATGAGGGTTATGATCACGACGCTCACGGAATTTATGAAGCTGCGGGAAAAGGCGGTGACACCGACCTTGTTCACGAGCCAGTCGGTGAGCATGCTCGCAAAGTTATCGGCTGCGAATGCAGAACCGAGGAATCCTGCGAGAGTGATCCCCACCTGTATGGTGGATAGGAAAGTCGTCGGCTCTTCCACTACCTTGAGGAGCTTCTGGGCTCTTTTGTCTCCCTCCTCGGCGGAATGCCTTACGACGTTTTCATTTACTGAAAGTATTGCGATCTCTGCTGCTGCAAAGAAAGCATTGACAAGTATGAGGGCTGCCTGAAGCAGCAACTGTCGCCATATAGGACTACTGTCCAAGAAATACTCACCTCCAATGAGTCACATAATGAGAAAATGATATCAGACTTTAAGGTGTTTTGCAAACGATAAAAGGAGGAAAAAAGAGAAAAAAAGAGGAAAACGGAGAATAAATGAGAATATACAGTGATATCCATGACTGTTTTTTGACTCTTTTTGGCAGAATTCGGCGAACTGTGGCGAAAATGAAAAGGCCCGCTTAATGCGGGCCCTCATTAATCAGTAGTTGATGTCGAAGGGGTAGAGATCCGAGAGATCATAGTACTGGGCGACTATGAGATCCTTCAGGAGCTTTTCGTCCTTATCCTCGTCCCTGAGTCCGGAGAACTCGGTGACGGCCTTCTCTATGCCGTTCTCCTTTATATAATCCCTGACCTTGATGGTCGTGGGATCGTTCTCATTGAAGAAATGGTATGCATATGCTGCACCTCTTGAAAGGAAGTAAGGGAGTTTTCCATGTTTCACGCATGCAAGAGCAGGTCCTATGAGCCTGTCCCCCTTGGCGATCTTTCTAGTCAGGTCTCCGCACACTCTGTCTATCGTATCTTTGTCGACGGAGTTTGCCTTGTGGTTCAGGTATCCAGCCTTCTGTCTCTCAATCGGGTCATGCTCTTCCATGACTTCGTAGCTCATGCCCCATTCCTCGTGCATGGCAAATACGGATTCTTTTTTTGCGAGGAACAGATGCTTCATAATGCCGGCATCATCCCTGCATTCTCCGATATATGTATATCCCCTGTATTTTCCGATGTATCCGCCGAGACTGTGTGACATGTTGGCTACCCAGATCTTGTGTATCATCCATGCGGGGACATTGTCCAGAGGCTTCAGGCCTACGTTTTCGGGAAATCCGTTCTTCAGTATATTGTCCACGGTCATATAAGGAGTGTCTCCGGAATTGCAGGAAAGAGGATCCTCTTTCAGCATCTCTTCGGTCGGGAAAGCTCCGTTCCTGTGCACGAGGCACTCTGCAAGAGCTACATTCTTATTAAAGAAATCTTTGCCGTTGTCAGTCTTCAGATATTTGTTGATTCCCTCACCAAAGAGCCTTGATCCGTAGAGGAAGTTCACTCCGATGAGTATATCCATGGGTTCATCAGGGTCTTCGACAGCCCTTATCTCGATTGCATCGGCCAGCATGTGGGATATGGAATCGACTGCTCCCGGGAATATATTCGTGGAAATGTAGGAAGCTTCAGAGATCTCCTTCACGCACATGTCATATTCGGTCTCCGTGCAGAAGGCCTTGTACCCCTTGATGATCTGCCTTGTATATGTACCGTCTGCGTGATGCTTGAAGTTCGTGTAATATCCCTGCGTGCGCAGAGCCTCCACTAGCTTCTCGGAATAATCAAGGAATGTGATCGTGAACCCGCCTTCGGTGAACAGATCGGCGATATATCCGCGGCCTATCTTGCCGGCTCCGATCTGAACGAGGTTCTTCTTGTTTACCATGAATGGTATCCTCCTTCTTAATTTAAAAAATCTCATATGTAATTATAGACCAGATGATATGAAAATACACTCTGCGACACAAGTTTGCAGAGTGTATTTATCGGACCGGATAAGGTCAGTCATTGTCATTCATTCTGGAGGTTGCAGCAGTGGTGAATGAGGTGAATATCAGCCTTGAGTTCCCGTCGTTAATGTGCATGAATTCCGGATGCCACTGAATTCCTACGACATAGGAGTAGTCTTCATGCTCTATGCCTTCTATGAGCCCATCTTCAGAAACTGCATCTGCAGTAAGGCCTGGGGCAAGATCCTTTACAGCCTGATGATGACAGCTGTTGACACCTATCTCACCAGGATGCAGTATGCTGGCCATTTTTGTACCTTCCGGGATCGTAACAGTGTGCACGAACCTGTCATAAGGCTTTTCCATGTCATGACCTATCTCAGTCTGATACTGGCTCGGGATATCCTGATATAGTGTCCCTCCGAAATATACGTTCAGAAACTGCATTCCCCTGCATATGCCGAGGATGGGTTTATCCACCTTAAGGAATGCGTCAGTGAGTTTTGTTTCCATGAGATCCCTCAATCTGGAAGGAGTTCCCAGTTTCTCATGAGGCTCTTCTCCATACAGAGAAGGGTCCACATCCTGGCCACCGGTTATCAGAAGACCATCCAGCTTTTGCGCAAGGGAAGAGAGATCCTCTTCATCATCGGTTATGCTCAGCATGACGGGAACGGCTCCTGCCTCGTAAAGAGCATCGAAATAGTCGTTCAGCATCCAAAGACTGTTGAGTTTAGTATCGTCAAGGGGGACCACCCCGATTATAGGTCTCATTTGATTTCCTCCGGTATCCTTTCAAAAAAGGCCTTACTCTCGTAAGGCCTTTTCAAACATTATTCAGCGATATACGGTAATAATGCCATGACTCTTGCTCTCTTGATTGCAACAGCCAGCTCTCTCTGGTGCTTTGCGCAGCATCCCGTAGCTCTTCTCGGAGCTATCTTGCCGCTTTCAGCGATGTATTTTCTGAGAGTGCCGATATCCTTGTAATCTATATATGTGCTGTTCTCAGCACAGAAAGCACAGAATTTCTTCTTGACACGTCTGATTCTAGGACGTCTCTGATTGTTTCTTTCTTCCATAGCTTTTCTCCTCTAATAAATTGATCAGAACGGCAGATCTTCGTCATCTATGAGCACATCGCCCATTTCCTGGGAGAATATGTCATCCACGTTATCCTGGGATGGGCTTCCGCCCTGGGGATTTGCCTGATATGAGCTGCCGCCTCCGTACTGGGAATTGCCTGTGCCCGTCGGACGGTCGAGGAATTCCACGTCATCTGCCTGGACTTCGGTGACGTATCTCTTGATGCCGTCCTTACCTTCGTAATTTCTGGTACGAAGTTCTCCGACGACTGCGACTCTCTGTCCCTGTACGAGATACTTTCCGCAGATGTCTGCCAGGCCTCTCCAAGCCACGACGTTAATGAAATCGGTCTCTTCACGGTTCTGTCTTCTGTTGACTGCTACCGAGAATGTGGTGACGCTGACTCCAGTAGGTGTCGTTCTGGCTTCCGGAGCTCTTGTTAATCTTCCTACGATAAATACCTTATTCATGGTGTTACCTCTAAAAATCAGTCTCTCTTGATGATCATGTAACGAACAGTATTCTCATTGATCCTGAAGTTTCTGCCAAGCTCTTCAATGAAATCGGCAGGAGCTTTGAAATTAACAAGAACGTAATATCCCTCATTTTTGTAGTTGATAGGATATGCAAACTTTCTCTTACCCCACTCTTCAGCGGATTCGATCTCGCCGCCGTTGGATGTTATAAGATCTGCATATCTCTGGATGAGAGCAGCTCTGGCTTCGTCTTCCATCTCAGCTTCGAGGATGTAAAGTAATTCATAGCTATTCATAGTATGGACCTCCTTATGGACTTTCCGGCACCGCAAGGTGCAAGGATGCGTTTGATATTATACAACAGGCAGTTTTCCAAGTGCAATCCCTTTTTGCCTGTGATATCCGTTACATTTTCTTATTTGCTCTTTATTATCTCTTCTATCACGTCTGCACAATGATCAAGGTCATTCCCGGCATATCCTTCGATGTTCTCTTTCTCCGTGAGCTCAGCTATGGTCTCGTCAAGGGGGAGCTCTCCTAAAAGAGGAAGTCCGAACTTCTCGGATATGGAAGTGGTCTGATTACCGAAGAGGTTGATCCTTTTTCCGCAGTCAGGGCAATTGAGATAGCTCATGTTCTGGACTACTCCGAGCACGGGGATGTTCATCATCTTTGCCATATTCACGGATTTGGTGACTATGAGGTTCACGAGATCCTGTGGAATGGTGACCATCACGATGCCGTCAAGGGGTATGGACTGGAATACGGTAAGGGAAACGTCTCCGGTCCCCGGAGGCATGTCTATAAGTATGATGTCCATGTCTTCCCATAGCGTGTTGGACCAGAACTGGGTTATGACGTTCGATATGATAGGGCCTCTCCATACTACGGGAGCATCCTCTTCTTCAAGGAGCAGGTTGATGGAGATCATCTCGATCCCGCTTTCAGTCCTTACGGGGAGTATAGTCTCGCCGTCATAGCTCGTTGCAAGGGAATGTACCCCGAAGAGTTTTGGGATAGATGGTCCCGTCAGGTCTGCGTCAATAATACCCGTCTTATATCCTCTGCGGTTAAGAAGTGCGGCAAGGATAGCGGTGATGGAGGATTTTCCCACTCCGCCTTTTCCGCTGCACACTCCTACCACAGCCTTAACTTTGCTGTTCTCATTGAGTGGTGCTTTCAGATTGGGGGCTTTCCTGCTTGGGCAGTCGAGTCCGCAGCTCGCACAATCTGTTTCGTTGCAATTCTGACTCATCAAATAAACTCCTTATATCAAATATGGTAGAATATAACCGAATTAATTATACCAACAGAGTCAACAATTACAAAACAGGAGAAGGATATGTGTGATTTCTGCAGGATAGTGAACGGAGAGATGGATGTGGATCTCATATATCAGGATGATCTGATAACAGCATTTCTCGATTATGAACCGATAACGGAGGGTCACGTGCTCATTGTTCCGAATGTTCATGTCGGTTCTCTTGTTGATGTGCCCGAAGAGACTGTCTTAAGGATGCTCTGGCTTGCAAGAAAACTCATAAAGAGGTTTGAAGAGATCTACAGAACAGATGGCTATACACTCATGAACAACGGAGGAAGCGCCGGAGATCTGGATCATTTCCATTTCCATGTCTTTCCGAGGTTCGAAGGAGACGGATTCGGCTGGCTGGATTCCGGTGCTGAACATGATCATTCGTGCAGGATAGTGGATCTTTTGAGAGAAGGATTATGATGTCTTACAGTGTCAGTTATGCCGTTGCCGTAATTGACACTGTTTTTCAAAAATGATATATTTAGCAAAGCTTTTGTGTCTGTAGCTCAGTTGGATAGAGTGCTTGACTACGAATCAAGAGGTCGCGGGTTCGAGTCCCTCCAGGCACGCCATGCTTCAATACCCTTCGTTAATGAAACGGAGGGTTTTTGTTTTCATTTTTTCAGACAATAAAGAAAGAGTCTGATTTATAACGACATTTGTTGTGGTTACTTCTTTAAATATTTGATAAACTATAAATAGAAAACGATATACTGAATCGGATGAAGAAGCAGGGAGAGATCATGAAAATGGCGCCGAAGGGGCACAGCGAAAACTCTCAGGCAAAAGGACCGGCTTTGGACGAAACTCTGGAAAGCTAACAAGCACCAACGAGGTAATTCTTTCAGGTATATGACAGAGGCAAAGATTTATTTCTTTGCCTTTTTTTATACATTTTCGGGAGAGGAGGAACATATGGAACTAAAGACACCGCTCTATGAAGAGCATGTAAGACTCGGAGGGACCATCGTGCCCTTTGCAGGATATCTGCTTCCCGTCCAATATCCGTCGGGAGTGATAAAGGAACATATGGCCGTTAGGGAGCAGGCAGGTCTCTTTGACGTATCGCACATGGGGGAAGTCACATTTAGGGGAGAGACTGCCCTTGCCACGCTGAACCATGTCCTGTCCAACGACTATTCCGACATGAAGGTCGGGAAAGTGAGGTACGGACTACTCCTTAACGATGACGGAGGAGTAGTGGACGATCTAATAGTATACAAGTTCAGTGAAGATTACTACTTTGCGGTGGTAAATGCAGCCAACAGACACAAGGACGTTGAATACATGAAGGATAAGATCCTTCCGGGGACCGTAATGGAAGACATCTCCGACTGTGTCGCTCAGGTAGCCCTCCAGGGCCCCAGATCTTTCGACATAATAAGGAAGCTCATGAAAGAGGAAGATATCCCCAAGGGCTACTACACCTGTAAGGAACATGTGGACATAGACGGGATGGACTGTATCATATCCTATACCGGATATACGGGAGAAAAGGGATTTGAGATTTATACCGCAAACGAGAATGCGGTAAGACTCTGGAATCTGCTCCTGGAGACGGGAAAGGATGATGGCCTTATCCCGTGCGGACTCGGAGCCAGGGACACATTGAGACTGGAAGCCGGCATGCCGCTTTACGGACACGAAATGGATGATACCATTTCCCCGTTCGACACGAATCTCGGATATGGAGTCAGCATGGACAAAGCTGAGTTCGTAGGGAAGGAGGGCCTCCTAAAGAGAGGAGAACCGAAGATCGCAAGAGTAGGTCTCGAGATGATCGACAGAGGAGTCATGAGAGAGCATCAGGACCTTTATTCCGATGACAGGAAGATAGGACATACGACAAGCGGTACCCACTGTCCGTATCTCAGGAAGGCTGTGGCGATGGCACTTGTGGAAAAGGAATACGCGGAGCCGGGAACCGAGCTCATCGTAGACGTCAGAGGAAGGAAACTGAAGGTGAGGGTGATACCCTTGCCGTTCTATAAAAGGAAATAGGGAAATTCGGAGGAATAAGCAATGTCAAAAGTATTAGAGGAACTGAAATACCTTGAGACCCATGAATGGATCAGGGAAGAAGATGACGGGACGTACACCGTAGGCATTTCGGACTATGCCCAGGATGCCCTTGGAGACATAGTCTACGTGAATCTGCCTGAGGCAGGAGAAGAGATCCAAGAGGGAGACTCATTTGCCGAGGTAGAGAGCGTAAAGTCCGTTTCGGACGTGTATTCTCCGGCAAGCGGAGAGATCCTGGAAGTGAACGAGAATCTAATGGATGAGCCTGAGAGGATCAATCAGGATCCCTACGGGGCATGGATCATAAGGATCGGAAACGCAGAGCTTTCAGACAAGCTGATGAACAGCACAGAATACGAAGAATTTCTAGAGAACGAGGCATGAATCATGGGAAGATACGTTGTTTCTACTAAAGAAGAACAACTGGAGATGCTCAGGGCCATAGGTCTTGATTCCCTTGATGATCTGTATGCGGACGTTCCAGACGAAGCCAAAGCTTCCGAGTTCAATGTGCCTGAGGGCATGAGCGAACTCGAGGTGAGAGAGAAACTGGAAGAGATGGCCGACAGGAACGTGCGGTTCAGGAAGGTCTTCAGGGGAGCAGGCGCCTACAGGCACTATATCCCCGCCATAGTGAAGTCCATCGTCACAAAGGAAGAATTCGTGACTGCATATACTCCATATCAGGCGGAGATATCACAGGGCGTGCTCCAGTCGATATTCGAATACCAGACACAGATGTGCGAGCTTACGGGAATGGATGCATCGAACGCTTCCATATACGACGGAGCGACGGCTGCGGCGGAAGCAGTCATGATGTGCATCGACAGGAAGAGGAATAAGGTACTGGTCTCAGAGGCACTGAATCCCGAGACCATTGAAGTAGTAAAGACATACTGTGAGAGCAGGGACGTTGAGGTCGTAACGGTTCCGCTAAAGGAAGGAAAAACAGACATTGAAGCTCTGAAGGAAAGACTCGACAGCCAAACGGCAGCAGTTATCATCCAGTCTCCGAACTTCTATGGACTGATAGAAGACATTGCTTCCTCTGTGGAAGTCGCACATGACAGCGGAGCTAAATACATAATGTCAGTGAACCCCATAGCGCTTGGTATCCTCAGGACTCCGGGAGAATACGGATGTGACATATGCGTGGCTGAAGGCCAGCCTCTAGGGATGCCGATGGGATTCGGAGGCCCATATCTCGGAATAATGACTTGCAAGGCTGCCATGACAAGGAAGCTTCCTGGCAGGATCGTAGGAGAGACCACGGATCATGAGGGGAGGAGGGCATTCGTTCTTACACTTCAGGCCAGGGAGCAGCATATAAGAAGGGAGAAGGCTTCCTCCAACGTCTGCTCCAATGAAGCTCTGTGCGCCATGACCGCCTCGGTATATCTTGCCGCCATGGGTCCTGACGGACTGAAACAGGTGGCCGAAAATTGTGTAGCCCATGCCCATTATCTTAGGGACAGGCTTCTTGAACTCGGATTCAGACAAAGATATGACGGAGAGTTCTTCCATGAATTCCTTGTTGAAAGCCCTGCAGATCCAAAAGCGATAGAGAAAGCTCTTGCAGATAAGGGCATCCTCTCTGGACTTGAGGTGGACGGAGGGATCCTCTTCTGCGCCACGGAGCTCACGGGAAAGAAGGATATAGACGAGCTCATCGAGACCGTAAAGGAGGTGATCTCAAAATGAAGCTGCTGTTTGAAAGGAGCAGAAAGGGAAGGAGCGCCGTGATAGTGCCTCCCCTCGACGTGAATGAGTACAGGCTCCCGGACGGGCTCGCGAGAGAAAAGACTCCAAGGCTCCCCGAGATCTCGGAGGTGGATCTTTCAAGACACTATACCGAACTCATGAAACAGGTGCACGGAGTGAATGACGGGGCATATCCCCTCGGAAGTTGCACCATGAAATACAATCCCAAGGTGGATGAGGAGACCGCAGCGCTTGCGCTCTTCACTGACATACATCCTCTTCAGGATCTTTTCACCGTGCAGGGTTCCCTTGAGGTCATGTACAGGACCAAGAGACTCCTCTGCGAGCTCACGGGGATGGAGGACATGACCCTTCAGCCTGCAGCAGGGGCTCACGGAGAATATACAGGCCTTCTCCTCATAAGGAAATATCATCTCGACAGGAACGATCTCAAGAGGAAGAACATAATCGTCCCCGATTCGGCTCACGGCACGAACCCCGCGAGTGCCAGCATGGCAGGCTTCAGGGTGATAAACGTGAAGTCTAACGAGGAGGGCGGAATAGATCTTGACGAACTCAAAAAGGCAGTGAACGACGAGACTGCAGGTCTCATGCTCACTAATCCGAATACCCTCGGCATCTTCGACAGGAACATCCTTGAAGTCACGAAGATCATACATGAGGCAGGAGGTCTCTGCTATTATGACGGGGCCAACATGAATGCCATAGTTGGAAGGATAAAGCCGGGCGACATGGGATTCGACTGCATACACCTGAACCTCCACAAGACGTTTGCTACGCCTCACGGAGGCGGAGGTCCGGGAAGCGGACCTGTCGGATGCAAAGGATTCCTCGCAGGATATCTGCCGAAGCCCATCGTGACCGAAAAGGACGGAGTATACGGATTTGAGACTCCCGAAAAGACCATGGGCCAAGTGAGGAGCTTCTACGGGAACTTCCTCGTGGTGGTAAAGGCCCTTACGTATATCATGAGCCTTGGAAGAGAGGGTCTCCTTGAGGCGAGCTCGGTAGCGGTACTGAATGCGAACTACATGATGCACCGTCTGAAGGAATACTACGGCATGGCCAGCGGAAAGATCTGTATGCACGAATTCGTGATGGATCTTGATGAACTGAAGAAGGAGACCGGAGTGAACGCCATGGATATAGCCAAGGCCAGCCTGGACTTCGGAGTCCATCCTCCGACGATGTACTTCCCGCTCATAGTCCATGAGGCCCTCATGGTAGAACCTACGGAGACCGAGAGCAGAGAAAGTCTCGATGCCCTTACGGATATATTCGTGAAGCTGGCGGAAAAGGCGCATGAGGATCCGGAGTATCTTCATAACGCTCCGTATACTACCATGATCGGAAGACCTGATGAGGCCAGGGCTGCGAGGACGCCTGTCATACGGTATGATTTTGAAGACTGACGGCTTTTAGAAGATTTTTTGGGACCGTTTCCCGTTTATTTACGGAAAACGGTCCTTTATCTGATGATTAGCATGGAGTCCCAAGGGTTATACAGATAATGAGAACAGAGGTATGAAGGGATAAGACAATGGAAACTGAAGTGTTTTCCGGTAAGGAATTAAGGAAGGATATACTCAAGCTGGCCTGGCCGTGCGTTGTGGAGCAGACTTTCGCCTGCCTCATAGCCACCATCTCGACCACGCTCGTATCCTCCATAGGCAAGGAGGCCGTCAACGCGGTCAGCATATGCAATCAGCCGATGTACATCCCGAACGTCATATTCCAGGCGTTCAATGTGGGAGGGACGGCGCTCATAGCCAGGTTCCTTGGCATGAAGGACAGGGACAACGCCAGGAAGACCTGCGCGCAGACGCTCATTCTGTCCCTCATGATGGGACTTGTCGCATCCCTGTTCCTGAGATTCTTCGGTGGAGCCGTGATACGCTTTTTAGGCGCCACGGACGACTATTACTATCTTGCTCTCGAATACATGAACTATGCATCAATAGGGCTCATATTCCAGGCACTTTCCACTTCGATAGCGGCAATGCTCCGAGGAGCCGGAAGGACCAGACTCTCCATGTATTTCAATATAGTGGCCAGTGCTACGAACGTTATCGTGGGCTACACCATGATATCCGTTTTCGGGCTGGGAGTCAGAGGAGCGGGAATAGCTTTCCTAATAGCCCATATAACGGGTTGCAGCATAGCTCTTGCCCAGTTGTTTTTCAGGAAGAAGATGGAGATACACATAACTCCTAAAGAAGTGTTTCACTTTGACATAAGGCTCATAGGAAGGATAGCGAACGTTGGTATCGGTACAGCTCTTGAGCAGGTGGCACTGAGGATAGGAATGATATTCTTCACCACACAGATAGTGGGGCTAGGAACTGAGCAGTACGCAGCACACAATATATCCGGTAACATAGACAACTATACATGCATAATGGCAACAGCGCTCTCTGTGTCTCTTACTCCGCTCGTCGGCCAGAGCCTCGGAGCTCTTGAACTGAAAAAGGCTGAGAGGTATTTCGGTGAGGCGATCAAGATAGGACTGATCTGTTCTGCTGTACTTGTCACCATACTGGTGGCTTTTCCGAGATATCTGGCTCTCATATTCATAAGGGACGAAAGCGTTATCTATTATGTTGAGAGATGTCTTAGGATGCTGGCAATAACCACTCCTGGGCAGATACTACAGATGTCTGTCTGCGGAGGGCTCAGGGGAGGCGGGGACACGAGATGGCCGCTCATATCCACTATGATAGGGATACTTGGAGTCAGGACCAGTCTCGTGATTCTATTGATAAAGGTGATGGGTATGGACGTTTCGGGAGCATGGCTCGCCATGGCGATAGACCAGACCATGAGAGCGGTCATAATATTCTTCAGATACAAATCCGGAAAGTGGAAGACCATTAGGGTGTGACGGATGCCTGGAAAAGGCCGAAATAAAGGGATAAAACGGACAGGCGTGTTGATTTTGCACCCTGTCCGTTTATATAATAGAAGAAATTTTCAAGATCAGGAGAAACTCACATGGCAGAACTTCGCATCCCTTCAGGGTACAGGAGCATGCTCTCCATATATGACACCCAGAGAGCCATAGAATACATAAAGCATATATTCCAGCACTACATGAAGACGAAGATGAACCTGAAGAGGGTGTCAGCGCCTTTATTCGTAGAGGAGAACAGTGGCCTCAATGATAACCTGAACGGTTATGAGAGACCGGTAAGCTTTGATATCCCTGATATTCCTGCAGAAGCACAGGTAGTTCATTCTCTTGCAAAGTGGAAGAGGCTGGCGCTCAAGAGATATGATTTCTATGAGGGAAACGGCCTTTATACGGACATGAACGCTATCAGGCGTGATGAGGAACTGGACAACCTCCATTCGGTCTATGTGGACCAGTGGGACTGGGAAAGAGTAATCACCGCACAGGACAGAAACCTTGATTATCTCAAGAACACTGTCAGGACAATAGTGGACGCCATATGCGATACAAACGAGCTTCTGAAAGAAGAGTTTCCTCTTCTCCATGTAAAGTTGGACAGGAACGTTTTCTTCATAACCACGCAGGAACTGGAAGATATGTATCCTGACAAGACTCCTCATGAGAGAGAGGACCTGATCACAAAAGAGCATCACACTGTATTCCTGATGCAGATAGGTGACAAGTTGAAGTCCGGCAAACCGCATGACGGCAGAGCTCCGGACTATGACGACTGGCAGCTGAACGGAGACATCCTCTTCTATAACGAGGTACTGGACTCCGCTTTCGAGATCTCCTCCATGGGGATCAGAGTCGATAAGGACAGCATGATTTCCCAGTTGGAAAAGGCTGGATGCATGGAGAGGAAGGACCTCATGTTCCACAAAATGCTCCTTGATGGAGAGCTTCCCCTCACGATTGGAGGAGGTATCGGGCAGTCAAGACTTTGTATGCTACTCATGCAATGTGCACATATAGGGGAGGTGCAAGCCGGAATATGGAAGCAGGAGGATATTGATCTCTGCGAACAGAACGGGATACATCTCCTGTAATTAAAGAGCAAAAAAGCCCTTCCGGTATAATCTGGTGTGCTTCCCGTCAAGCAGACAGTAAAATAATATAAGAATTTGTTCTCGCAAGAGCATCCGGAAGGGTGCTCTTGCTTCGTTATGCAGCTGTTTTCAGAATATACATCTCCATCGGGGT
>Ga0129307_1001528_pt1 | contig 23914 bp, 21 predicted proteins | sample P1105metagenome_FD_94437 | JGI IMG/M metagenome (GOLD analysis project Ga0129307, IMG submission 94437) | Capybara group fecal microbial communities from Wisconsin, USA - P1105 metagenome | ecosystem: Host-associated > Mammals > Digestive system > Large intestine > Fecal | place: USA: Wisconsin... | reverse complement strand
GGAACCAGCCAACTTGGTGCTCGCGGAACCAGTCGTGTCAGCGCTCGGCGTTCAGCCATTGCGAAGAAAATGAGCGAAAAATCGACGTTTTCAAATGCACCAGAAACGGTGCTTCAAGCGTCAACGCTGAAACCTAAGACGGCGCTAAACGGGAAAGAACCATTGCCTATTTTGCGCAGGCGAAAAGAAGACTATCCTTATTTCAGCGTTCATTTTGATGAAATCGTTCAAAACAATATTCACTTTCAAAGCGGTTTGAAGAATGAACAACGTGCTGAGAGTACACAAACCAAAATCGATGACTTCAAAAAGAGCATTGATCATTATCTTGAACAAAACAACATTCGCATTGAAGACGATCGGCATCCAGATCAAGCCCACAATCATAGTGGCGACAAGCTTGCCAAGGTGGTCAATGCGGAACATAGTCAAAAGATTTAGGCAAAGTGTGTTATAATGGCAATTGTAATTCCTTATAGGGATTTCTTTTTTAAATTGTCCAAGGCCGGTCGTGCAGTTTGCATGACCGGCTTTTTGCTTGTATCATATTCATGTTTACAAACGGTTTATAATTAAAGAAAGGCGGTGAAAATATGGAGCAGAGTTTTCGGGAAGGCTATCAGAGCGTGCAGTACGAATATGAACAGGCCGTTGACGCCTGGATGGCGCAAAACGACTTTGACGATCAGCTGTTGAATGCAGTCGGCTATACCAAGGGCGAGATCGCGTTCAGTGCCGCTAAGGTTAACCGTGACAACGGATGCGAGTTTAGTCGTCCGATAAGTCTGCCAAGCGACTTTATGCAGATGGTGGAACAAGAGATCGTTAAACGGCTTAGCTTTGACGAGTGGATACAGCGACGCAGACCGGTTTTGCGTCAGCAGACCAGCCGTTTTTTAAGTCGTTGGCAGATTGATGATGAACTGTTGGCAATCGCTGATCTTAACTGCGATAGTTTAACCGATCGGCTGGCCCGCACGGCTTATCAGCATCATCAAAACAGTATCACGCCAACGATTTTTGAAGATTTTGCTCGGTCGCTTTTGCCATATTGCTACGGCCAGATGCTGACAATCTTTAAAGCACGGTTTCCGCAAGCTGGTCTGACGATCAATGACATGCGCCATTTGCGCTCATCAGATGCGTTTGGCTTATTGAGCGGCGTGATCAGTGCAGATGAGCTGGCGATTGAGTATTTTGCTGACCGCTGTTTTGGCACTTTGATTTAGTTTACTATTCGGTTTACAAACCTGCTAAAACTGATATAATTAAGGGTGCCTGTTGATGGTCTGGCTGTTTCGATTGAAACGAGAACCATTATTTAAAAACTTCGGTTTCAGACTGTCGACAAGCGTTGACAGTCTTTTTTATTTATCAAGAAAGCGAGGGAACCCTTATGACGGTCTATCAAGGAACTATCACCTATAAGGGCAGTAAGAACCATAAGCTGGGTGAAACCCGTACGCTGACGGCCGGTACTGATAAAAGTCTGTTCGCACGGATTTTCGGTATCAACCTGGAACTGGGTCGACCATCTAATTCCGGGCAGCTGCCGGTGATCGACCTGCAGGAAAAACGCGAGATCTATATCACGACTGATGAAATGAGTCGGATTGATGATCTGGAATACTTAAAACAGCATGCCGGCGAAATCGTTAATGAACGGGCTGCAAGCCGGTATCTTTGGAGTCATCATCGTGGCGAACTGTTGTCATATTACAAACAGGCTACGAGCGGCAAGGGAAACCGCACCATGTTCTCTGACCAAGAGCTGGTTGCATTGACGCGTGGCTTTTTGGGTCTGGACGATGTTTCAACGGTCAAAGCATCAATTGAGATCTATGAACGCGAAGACAGCGAAGGTGATCAAGCCTTGGAAGACACGGTTAAACGCCACGTTGTAAGTCAAATGTGGCAGGCGCCGATTAACGTGTTTGGGATTCATGCCATGCCACGCGTTATCGTCAAAGAATGCCGCGTCAATGCAGCTGATGGCAAGGTCGACGTTGCCTACCAGGTCGTCTTGAATGCCAATGCGGTTGAAGGCAGTGCCAGCAACTTCAAAAAGAAATACGCTCGGCAAAAAGATGAGTTTAAGACGTTTAAAAATGAATTCATCCCCGATATGGTCAAGCGCTATTCTAATTACACCAAGCACTACTATCTTGATAGTGATGAATCATCCTTTAAGGCACGGCTGAACGAACTGATCGTTTCCATGGATGCAAGCGTGGGTGAGCTGTTCGGCATGATTCAAAACGATCTGTTGGAAGATATGACTGCCAGATTCGGCGATGAAGACGCTGATCTGACCTTCAACGTTGGTTCAGCCTATGCCAAGATCTGGAGTGAGTTGGGTCTGCAAAACGATATTACCAAGACTGGCATGAGCGACGAATCCCTGGAGGCCTACGTGCATGACGAGATTACTGCTCAGCAGTTTATGGAGCAGAATCGCGATGCATTTATCAAGAAACTGCAGACCGTCTTAAACGATCGCTTTACGAAATATGCCGATGCTACAGCCTTAGCTGAACGAGCCCTTGATGAAGTCAGCGCGGAACTGCATCTGGACGGCAACAATCGTGACCGCTGGCAGAAAATGGCTCAACGCCAAGCTGAAAAGCTTTTGGCATCCTATGCGGATACTGACGGCAAGGAACTATCAGAACTGCTGCAGCTGTACAATGCCAATGCTGCTGAAATCGATCACGTGATTTTGTCGATCATCAAACAGCAGTTGTTGGAACACAAGGTTGAAGAAGGCGAGCACGGGGAAAAGGAACTGCTTGACCATGCCGTCCGTTCTCTGGCTGACGAATTCAGTACCGATGCTTGGGAACTGTTCTTGGCCCGCAACGGTCTGAAAGGCTATCAAGGCAAGAATCTCGCTCAAGAAGCCGCGTCCAAGATTGATTTTGACCGAGTTGAACAGATCTACGCCGATACGTTCGGCTATGACAAGGTTGTTGAGGTCGAAAAAGTCAAGCAGGCTTATGTTGCTTATAACCGGCAAACTAACTTTTTTGACGATTACTTCGCTAAGAATATCAATCTACAGGAATATCAGATGCAGGTAACGATGAGCTTGATGCAGGCGTTTAACACGGCCCCTTACAATCGAATTCCAATGACCGAATGGCAAAAGCTGATGATCGAACACCTGCACACACTGCGCGATATTGTCAAATACGCTGGGGATGATGGTGCTGAACGCTTTGCCCAGGATTTTGCCAGTGATCGGCTGACGGATGCCAAAGCCGAAGCTGAATCAATGAATGAAGACAAGCTGAAAGAAAGCATCTACCACGCGATTTTAAATCATTTAGCTGACCGAATGGCTGGCACGCGTCCGGAAGTCAAAGCTGATCTGGAAAACGAGCTTAACAAGTACGTTGATTACAGCATTGACTACCACTCCTTCCTGCAAAAAGTCCCGGCTGATGACCTTGAATTTGAGATCGAAGTGGCCGGCGGCGTATATGCCGACAAGTTGTACCAGCGAGAAGCCGATAAGCGAACTGTTTTTGCAAAGCGTCTAAGTGATATGGTGCACCGGTGGGCCATGGAACGTGAATGCAAGGTATCGGCACGCGACGCTGTTGCATACGTCAACCGGGTTCTTCCCGATGGCACCGACTGGATGCAGGGACAAAGCTTGGAAGAACTGGCCCAAAAGTACGACGGTGCAGTTGAGTATGATCCGCAAGTCATTCTGAAATACATTGACCGTGACCGAATGATTGGTCAATTTAAGAATGTATTAGAAAATCTAAACTATGATCAAAAAGATTTTGCTAAGCGTGAAAGCCCACTGACTGATATTGCTGATGAGATCGTTGAAGACAACGCTGATGAGCTTATCGACATGTTCGTTCAGCATTCCGGTGATCATATCTATAGTGCATTATTCATGCAGATGCCAAATCAGTCTTGGATTCTTAATCATTTCCAGCCTTATCTGGAAGACTATGATCAACTGTTGGAGAACGAAGAAGATATACCGATGACTACTATCAGTCGATTTGAAAAGCTGTTTGCCGATCAAGCGTCAAGCATGACTAAACAGAAACTCGCTGAGCAAAACATTACGCCAAGAGCTTTGGTTCTGTTTGAAATGGACAGATCAATTCGCGAAAGCATCAATGTTTTTGTTCATAACAATGTTAATGACTACTACACGCTCTGGCAGGATTCAGATGTAACGGCATTGAATTTTATTAACAATAGTCTTAAAATCGTCTATCAAGACAGACTTGGCTATCTGATTGAAGAAGCTCAAGACAAGATTACAGAGTTTGTTGCAACTAATTTAGCAAATGATCCAAAATTCAATGGCTACTTTAAAGATAAAGCTGCTGAAATTGCTGAACATTACACCGATTGCTTGGCCGTAGCTAATGGAGAAATGTCTTTGGATGGCTTTGTGACTAAAAACTATCCCGAAGTCGTCAACGCTAAACTCGATGGTGTTTGGGTTCGCTCACACTGGCTGGAAGCGTTGGACGCTTGGCCGTATCAAAAAATTTCAGCAGCTATCGATTTTGGTTTCTCCGATGAAGACATAGACGAACTGTTCCGACTTCATAAAGAAGGGTATTTCCGTACCAAAATTGAAAATCTGTTGGAAGACTGCAACTTCCATTCCGAATGCGCATTGCTGCGAGCACACCTGTATAACCGTTCCGTATCAATAAACGACTTTATGGATCAAGAGATCGACTTTTTGGAAATGCGAATCAAAGAACTGCGAAATGAACACGAAATTGGTGATCAGCAGTTTGACGAATTCTTCTTTAATAAGATTCCAAGGGAATTAGCCACCAGCTACGCTTTTTCAGCTGGTCAAAACAACTATATTTCATTTGCCAAGAATGAAAATCTGACCGACGTCAGTGTTTGGTGCGAACGATTCCCAGGGCATAAGCGGTTCTTATCAAGAATCGAAACTATGATTGAAGACGGCAAGCACGGCACCAACAATATGGTTGATGCCTATGTCCCAAAGGCTGTTAATGGCTTAAAGGCCTTCTTAAAGTCTACAGAAATCGACCCAGACGAGTTTACTGAAACTCTGCAGATGTCGCTGGAAGAAATTGCCAAGGCATCCTTGTTGGGAATTCGGGATGAAGTTGTTGCAGAAGCTAACTTCAATATTGACCAGAACTCTCGTCTACAATGGCTGGCGTTTAACAAAGTCGTAGATCAATATGAAAAAATCGCTCGGCAAGGTCGTGCTAATGCCGCCTTCGAATTCGTTAACTATCAGTTGACTTACAATGTTCTGGGAGCACTGTTCAGCGAAGGAATCAGCAGCCGTCAATTGATTGCCGATGCCTACAATACCGACGTTAATACGCTGATGAACAGATTTACGGCTGATGTCATTAAGAAACACGAAGATGATTTGGTGGCTTGGCAGATAAGCAAGTCGTTCCCAATGGACGTTATTAATGAAGTTGCCAACAAGATTTATAGTACAGTTGTCGATTATGCCCAGAGCTTTGCTGTTTCAGTGCTGAAACAAGGCGGTTACACGCCAAACGCGTCTGCTGTTGTTAGTGCTGAAAAAGACAACATTAAACTAGCTCAGGGGAAAATTACTGTTGACGAGTATGCAGAAAACAATCCCGCAACGATTACAGAAAACTAGAGGTGCCTCTTATGGAAACAAGCATTTTAGTTGCACCGGCCACCAGCCCAATTGACGGGCGCTGGTTTGATGCCTTTACCAGTGAAGATGTGATTCGTGAACAATTGGACGTGGATCAAAACGATGAACTGATGGTTGTTGACGTGGAATGCGAGATCAAAAACATTCCAGCTAACCGATCAATCGAAGAATACAATCGTTTTGCACAAAATATTGATGCCTACGCTGACACGCTGGAATTAGCAACGACTCGTACTTTTGCTGACGGTATTGTTCTGGGGACGACGATCTATCCAATGGACGAATTGGATACTTGGCTGGAAGACCTAGAACCTGCTGAAGTTGACGAATTACTGGAAAACAGCCCCGATTTCAGCGAAGAAGACGACTACTTTGTTTTTGATGATCCAAACGGTACGAAACTAATCAGCTATACAGCGGCTGAAATTGATCAAATGGTACAGGCGAACGCTGTTGAGATCTTCAACGCGCTTTGTTAATAAGGAAAGGTGAGTGAGTCTAATGTGGAGTTACGATTACCGAACTTTCGATTCGTTTGATGAACTGCAAGAAGCAATGCCCACGGTAGCTAAAGAACTGGCTGATAACTACGATACAGACGATCTGGTATCAATTTGGGTTTTCCCCGATGCTGGTGAATATGCGGTCTACGAAGTCATTGATGGCTGGTACGCAGACTACGGCTTGGGATCTGATTCCAACGGTGCCCCGGATCTTTTACAGTTCTTAGATTTTGATGAATTGGGCGATGCACTGATCGCAACCTGGGACGACTCGTGTCATTATCAAACGTCTGATGGCTCTATTGTTACTTTTGACTAAAAAGGGGGATAAAAATGGAATTTGAAATGTTTGTAGCACCGATTAACAACCCAACCAACGGTCTGTATTTCAACGGCAACACCAGTTACGAGACGATTGCCGAAAAACTGGTCGATCAAGGTTTGGCAAACAGTGGCGATGAGCTGGCCGTGCAAGATATTGATTCCGAAGGCATTACAATCGAACCTGGGTACAATATTGAAGCGTACAACCGATTTGCAAGCTGGCTTGATCAATTCACCGAAATTACTGACATATTGCGGGATGAAGCAATTAACATGGTGCTTTCACCCGGTGATTCCTTGATCGAACCAATGGACTTTTTCGATGAGCGCATCAACTCAATGTCGCCACGGGAAGCCTTCGATCTTGGCATCTGGGCAATGGATTTTAACGAAAATAGCGATTTTTTTAGTTTCGACGAGTATGGCCATTTGATCAGCTACTCGCGGGATGAAGTCGAAGAAATGATCAACGACATCCACGACGATATTTTCCGAGCCCGCTGTTGATTTTTCGTTTTCTATTTCGTTTACAAACTAAATAGAACTGCTATAATTAATAGTGCCTGTTAATGGTCGGGCTGACTCGTCTGAGTTGCTACCATTGTCAAAACTGCTTAATTATAGCGTTTCTTAGACCATTGACGAGGCTGCTCGTTAGTGGTCTTTTTCTTTTTTAGGCCACTATCTGCTCTAACGATTTTAAGAAAGCGAGGAAAAACAGATATGCCTATTTTTTCTGGAACGATCAAATACAAGGGCAATAGCAACCACAAGGCTGGCGAAACTCGTGAATTGACCGCTGGTGTCAACGACGCGCAGTTTGCACGCATCTTCGGGGTTGAAAACACCTTGAAACAGCCATCCAATTCTGGTCAGATTGCCGTAATTGATCTGGAAAAGCAAGAAACGATCTATATTTCAGAAAACGAAATGACTCGGATTGATGAGTTGACGTATCTGCGCAAACACACGTCCGAGATCACCAGCTGGTTCTTGGCCGGCAACTACCTTTGGACAAAGCATCGTGATGAAATGCTGGGGCTATATCACCGCATCATGCACGATGGCGAATCCAAGAACATGTTTGACAATGAAGAATTAAAAATCCTTGTCCAAGCTTACCTGGGAGCGATGGATGAAAAATCGGCCAACGCGCTTTTGCGGGTTCACAAGATGGACTATGGCGATGAGCCGGCCTTTGTCGACACGATCTCTCGGCACGTACGGCCAAAGTTCTTTACGCGTGAACTGACCGTTCGCGGAATTGAAATGAAGCCGATTATCAAGGTTGTCTCGGTTGAATCCGACAAGAGTACCAAACAGGTAAAGGTTAAGACCAAGGTTATTTTGGAAGCCAACGATATTGTTGGTTCCGTCGGTGCGCTGAAGAAGAAGTTTGATAAGCAGAAGCAGGCTTTCAAGACGTTTAAGAACACCGTTGTTCCTAGCGCTTTGAGCCGGATGGGTGAAGAAACCAATACGTATGAATTACGTATGGAAGACAACGACAACCGCATTCCGGCATCGGCATTCACGCACCTCGACGCTGACATGGATGATCGTGCCGCCGACACGTTTAAGACCTTACAGGATTCTTTAGCATCAGAAATGGACAACTACTTTGTCGATGACGATGACATGCCAAAGATCAACCTGGCAACAGCATTTTCTAAGATCTGGGAAGAACTGGGCCTGCAAGCCGCAGACATGTCTCGCAGTGGTCTGAATGACGATGCTCTGGTTGCTTATGCCAACGGCGAGATCAACGCCCAGCAATACATGATTCTGAACAAAGACGCCTTCATTAAGAAATTCCAAAAAGTTCTTTCTGAACGTTTCAGCAAGTACGCCAGCCCCGAAGCCTACGCCAACCGTGCTTTGGAAATCTATGCCGACGATCTGCACATTACCGATCTGAACCGGGCCGAATGGCAATCTAAGGTACAGGCAATTGCCGAACAGGTGCTGTCTTCATATGCCGAAGGATTCAAGCAGAACACCAACCTGTCAGAATTGCAAACGGCTTACAGCGAAGACAACAACGCGCATGACCAGGCAATCATGACCGCAATCAAAGAAGCAATGGCTAATCAGTTTGACTTGGCAAAGGAAGCTGACAAAAAGACGATCGACAAGATTTTCAACCAGCTGGGAACGGCTTTGTACGATCACGCCGAAGAAGTCTATGCAGATTACAAACTGGACAAAGGCATTCCGGTTGAAGGCGATGATCAATTTTTGTTTAGCGACTTTGTTGATCAAAATGCTGAACAGCTTTGGTTGGAATACTGTGACCAGTTTGGCTATGAAGATGCCAATGCCAATATTGAAAAATTCGTCAACTCTTTAGACGATCGCATGAAGGCGTTCTTTGACGAAAACTTTGATTGGGCAAAGCTGAACAACAAGCTGATGATGAATCTGGTACAAGGCTTAAGCATGCCGCCTTACAACAAGGTGCCATTCAACAAATGGCTGGATCTGCTCAAGGAAAAGATTGGAAACGACTTTAACAAGCTACTTGAATACGGTAGTGAAGGCAACAACGGCGTCGAAAAGTTCGCTGAAGACTTCGGCCAAAATTTGATGCAGTCAAAAGACGAAAAGGCAATCAAAGACGCTGCTTTGGCTGCTTTTGAAAGCTATCTGACTGAATCCAGTGTTACGCCTGCTGACTTTACGCAAACGACGGGGATGTCTTTGGAAGGTGCCGTTGAAGAAACCTTGAACAAGCACGCTGATGTAATTGACGCATCCGAAGACTTTGCCAAGGAAATTCAAAGCAACGACGCCATGCAAAACGACCTGTTTGAAGAATTCATTCAGCGCTACGAGGACATTGCTGAAGAACAGGCCATGCAGGACGGTGCCGACGCCGAAGAAGTTCCCGAAGACGTTCAGCGCAACTATCTGCTTACGCAGTTATCCGACACGCTGGACGACATGCTTTCGGCAAATCAAAACATGCCAGAGCTGTTTAAGCCGGCTAACGGTGCGTCAGCTGATGCCGTGCTGGAAGCCGAAGCTGACCGCCTGTTAGAAGAATCTGGTGCCGACGTGCTTGAATGGTACAAGAACCGTACGTTTGACGCTAAGAAGGCACAACCGATTCTGCAAGGCTACGTCAATAAGATTGAAGACTACGCCAACGAAAAGGCGGTTGAAAAGCTCAAAGAAGGTGGATTTGAACCAAAGCTTGCCGCGGTCGCTCATTACCCAGCTGACACCATGGCTTTGGCTAATGGTCGTATGGAAGCCGACGCCTTTGCTGAAGCTCACCCAGACGCCGTTGGCAAGGAATAGTTTCGGTTTTCTAATGTGTTTACAAACAATTCAAACATGCTATAATTAATAGTGCCTGTTAATGGTCGGGCTGGTCTGTCTGGATTGTTACCATTAGAAAATTGAAACGTTAAATCAAGAAAGTTTTATGCTGACAGGCCGCTTTGCGTTCTGTCGGCATTTTTTATTTTAAAAAAAGAGGTGATTAATTTTGTTGAAAGGAGAATTTGAAGCGCAGACTCGCGAGGCACTGCTAGACGGATTGAGCAACTTTCTGCAGGCAAGCGGCGTTACGATGGCTGAATTCGTTTCAGTATTGAATATCAGCCCTACGACGATCGTCAACGTGGTGTTTGAAAAGCACCAAAACGAACTGATCAATCACGCCCGCCAAGTCTCGTTTGCCAACATGAAACTGAATCTGCAGGCGAACTTTGACTTACAGGAATCGCTGTTTGGCGAATATCTGCAGACGTGGGAAGACGCGAGCTTTAAAGAAGACGATGACGTCAATCTGAACCAGTGGAGCCATCAGCATGTTACAACCGCGGTTCGCGAAATGGTGGCATCCCTGCCAATGAGCGACACGGCGTTTGCTCAGTTTATCGGAATGACGATTGAAGACTACGCTGACAGTCTGGCTGACAGCATGGTTAAAAATGGTGATCTGACTCAAGCTGACGCTAACGACAATGCCTTTAACACGTCGATGATGACTGGATTTTTAAATCAGCTGAAAACGCACTTGTTGGCATCGGCATCCGCTTATACGAGCGACCAGCTCCAAGAGCTTTATCACCTGGATGCGTCCAGTTCAGGCGCGGTTGAAAATTATCCAGAAGACAACTGCCGGTTTGCCAGCCGAATCATTTCGGCTGAAGAATACGTAGATCGGCATTTTCCAGCCGCAAAGGTTCGGTAGAAAGCAGGGATACCAATGGATGTTGAAGAATACACTCGCCAGTTAATTATGGCGTATTTAGAAGAATTTGCTTTTAATCCACAAGAAATCGATGCGGGAATTCGCGATTTAATGACCGATGAGTTACTGGAAACAATTACTGAACATCTTGATTACTACGGCGCATTGGATTATGGACAATTATTTGAACTACTAGACTTACGTATTGTTAACCATTGTCCCTGGGAATGGCTTAAAGACCTGCTTATCATGGAATTAGATGATGCAATGGCTGAACAGCAAAAAGCATTGCCAGACGAAAATGACAATGAACTGATAATCGGTTTATCAGAACTAGAATTGCACGCCAATTTAAGCGACAGCGATTAGGATGAACTAACTGGTTTTGTAAGTGCTTTGCGTCAACGAGATTTTAATGGAATGTTAAAATCAGTGCCGCGTTGGCAGGAAAACGCTTGTGAATTAGGATGGCAACTGATGAATCAGAAAGGATAAACATCATGGCTAAAGCTACATTTGAAGAATGGTATTCAATCTACAAGCCGGTATATGAAAACAATTACGCAGCATGGCTGCGGGATACTGGATTTGCCAACTTTGCAGATCCAAAAGAGTTGGCAGAGCAAGCCGCTCATGAAGATTACGACAACGCAAACGGGGATGAAACCCGCATCACTATTCGCCCAGAAGGCTGGGATCCCGACGGTAAGCTTTTTGATGAGTTTTCAAAGAACTTTACGTTTGAACAATGGTATGCAAAGACCAAACAAAGCTATCTTAATAGCGTACAGAAATTTCTCGATGGCAACGAATATGAGTATACGGGAATTTTTGAACTGATCGGCACGACGGCTGAAGAACAGGCTGAGCAGATGGCCCGCAACGATTTTGAAAACAAAAAGTTTAATGCAACTTCGCCGTTTTATTTTGATCAGACAACCGGCTTTTTCGAGCATCATAAAGCCGAATTTGCCAAACGAGCCGTTGAAATGTTAAAAAAAGCGCATTCCGACAAAGTAAATCCCGATACGGAATTTGATGCCGAAATGCTTGAAGACGACAAAGACGTTATGGCCCTGTTAACCGACCACGTTTCAATCGACGAGTTCATCAGCAACAACGATGAGCTAAGAGACACCATGCTTGATATGATCAGCGATCAATGCGCCGCTGGCAACATTGACGATATTTTGGATCAAGCCGGTGAAATTTGGATGATGGCAATTGGAGAAACTTCGGCCGTAGCCTATGAAATCATGAGTCATTACAAGCCGGATGCGATTAGCCAACTGGCTCATGAAACCATTCTTTGGGAACAAGAAGAAATCGATCCAGATGAACTTGATACGCTTGAAACTACTCAAAATCTAGTCATGACTGTTTATGATCAATTCAACGAAGAAGCACTCGGCCCTAACTGGCGCGACTATATCAACTTCGATCAAGCCGTTGCCGATGTACGGCCATTGATCATGAAACCCGATGCCGTCTATCGTGCAACCAGCGATGCGATGCAAGATACTTATGGCTACAACTTAGAAGAACTCGGCATTAACAAATTGCCGCAAGAGTTAACCGAATTGTTTTGGGAACGTATCGTTGAAGACTTAAAAGATTCTGACACACCGGGATTCTTTATTGAAACGCCCGATGGCGTAGCCGCCTGTACTTTTGGATATGATTCCATCGATATTGAAGAATGGCTGTATGACGAGCTTGGTAATCGAACAGCTGAAATGTTTGAAGAATTCAATCAGCGATACGAATACGAATACGAAGGCGAATCAGCAACACTAGACGATCTGATTCGTGACTGTTACCTCCGTAGACTTCCAATTGATGATCTTGCAGGTCTGGTTGCAGGCACAATATCTCCCGACGAATATCTTGAAGATCTCGGTTATCAGAAGGTGGATTAACATGGCAGAACAAGACAAGTTAAAGATTGTGTTAGACGAAACGAAAAACGTCTATCATCCCGAACAACACAAGGATTTTATCGTTGAGCATTTTGCCGGTGCTGACCAGCTGATTGACCTTGCGGCACACAACGTCGCTGATAAGATCGATGATTCAGTGCTTAACAGCAAGCCATTTTTAGATTCGGCGATTGCAGCGGAACTGGATCAGTTACGCAACAATCCCCAGCGTTGGGGAATCACGGCCGAAAAACTGGCTAAGGACGAAAACTTTCGGTACCTGGTTAGCGGGCTGATCAGTAACAACAGCTCTGTTGACTACGAAACTGACAACCACAACGACCTTGATCTTGACGAACTGAAATCATTGTTGAGTCAACTGCAAATTGAACTGCCAATTGTCGGCGGTTCGCTTGATGATCTGATCTTAGATTATGCTAAGTATGCTTTGGAAAACTGGCAGAACGAAGACTATCTGGAAGACGGGATGGCTGGTGTCAACGTCAAAGCCCAGGTACGCGTTGACTACAACAAGCTGACCAGTGATCTGCGCGTTAAGTTAAGAGAGCGTATTAATGAAAGCTTTGATGAGACCAGTGCTGAAATTATTTACAAATATCTCGATCAAATGGAAAGCAATGATTTGATTGGTGTGGCAAGGCGAATGGCCAATAAATTTAAATTGGAAGAACCGGCAGCAGTTAAGCAGGCTGTTAAAGAAAAATTCAAAGAGACCGTTGAAGAATTTTGGTCAGATGAATTATTCAATTATCCTGGCAAGACCAAGATTATTGAAGAATCCAACCCAAATGCAATTCAAAAATTGACTGATAATCTGTTTGAACTTTACGGTAGTGACGAACTGGCTGACAGCGAAATTAAAGATCTGGTTGAACAGCGAATTAACGATGCTGAATTTTGGAATCTCACCCCAGAGATTTTAATTAACAGCAATTTCTTCAAAAACTTGGCAATCAATTATATGAGCGACAATCGTTTTGACGAATTCCCAAGTGAGTTTGAAGAAGCTCTAAATAGTCTAGGGATGGAATGGTCGGATTATGCTGATGAAAGCATTGACGACCTGCTTAAAGCTAATGCTCGATTTGCCATTGAACATTGGGGAGAAGACTTCATTCTCAAAATCGATAGTGAACAACACGGTTTCGACTTTAAACGCTTTGAACGTGATTTTAACGATCGGGCTTTTAAAAAACTTGAAGAAATCATTGGTCAGTACAGTTTCCCACCCGAAGACGAAGAAGGCCATATGATTGATTCAGTCGATCTTTGCAATAGCGTTATCAACTGGGCACAAAGCTGGATTAGCGGTGATTTTATCAACGATGCCATGGAAGAAATTGTAGAACTGATCAACTGCCAGGATCCATTGGACACTATGCTGGTCAGCGATGCTTACGACCGTGCAAACGAAGACTATTTTGAGCAGCACGGCGAAGACTGATTTGTGATATAATAAAAACCGTTCGCAACCCTCTGCAAAAGTTAGCGAACAGCTATCCAATAAATCAAAAAACGTGTTATAACATACCGAAAAGGTCAGTATCGTTGTGATATTGGCCTTTTTTAAAATTAAAAGAAAATTAAAAAAAGACCAGTATCATTGTGATGCTGATCTTTTTTATTTTCGAAAGAAAGGATGTGGATTCATCGATTTTGACAAAGAATAAATACGAACCCTTTTTTAGTTTAGCATAACGTTTCCGTTTTTGATAGTTTCTTTCTGTTTGTAAATGTATTTTGTTACGTTTTGTTCAATATTAGTAAGTCAAAATGCTATAATAAAGCTGTTGCAGACGCAAATAACGCAAAACAAGAAGGTGTTTTTTTAATGGAAACAGAAAAAAGTACACGACATTTTGAAGTTATCGAAACCAATCCGCAAACCGGCATTATTACTCGGCGTGTCATCGAACAGCCCAGCGACGAATTCGACGCAATCATTGCCGACGTTCTTGACGGCAACAATCCAAACGTTCAAGGTACGTTTGTCGCAAACGACATCCCACTGGGGATGCGCGGCCGTGGGAAAGAATTCCACTTCCGCCTAAAGCGCAGCAAGTACGACACCAAGATCATCAGCTACGAACTGCGCAACGAATCACGCGGGGACGACGAAATTATCGTTCAACGCTTTATCGACTTTAAAGATTTCGTTGCCGACGGCTTTACCATTTCGGTTCGCCACACGGAAAACGACGGCGATTTGCTGGAAGTCGATCTGCAAAAGAGCAAGTTTGCGCCAACCGACAACAAGGAAGTCAACCGCATTCGTTGGGTCTTGCGGGCTATCCAAAAGTTCAACAACGAACTGCTGACTGAAGTTGCCGATCAAGAAGATGCCGACGAAGATGCTTTGGAAGAAGAATACGAAGCTGAAATGGAGCAGGAACAAGAAGAAACTGAATCGAAAAAGCCTGTAACTAACGGCTTTGATCAGTCAAAGATGACAAAGACTGAACGCTAATAACCCGACTTTAGAAAGGATACGGATACTTAATGCTGCCAAAAGAATACTTTGAAGACCCACTGACGCGAGGAGTGGCCTATGGAGCCTATCAGCACGTAAAACAGAACCGCTTTACGCTGCTCAAACTGCCAGTTGGCTACGGCAAGACGATCATTTCCATGCACGTGGCCCGAGCGATTGCTCAACAGCATGACAACGAGCTGCAGCTGATGGTGATTGCTCCCAAGGCCAAGCGACTGGACAAATCGTTTGAAGAAGCCATTCAAAGCGTCGAAGAATACTATCATGTTAAATTGTCGATTGTGCCGATCAACGGCCAGGAAACTGGCACGTTTGCCGGTCTGAACACGATGAAACGGCTCAAACCCGAAATGTGGCAGGAGTTCGTTGATCGCTTGTGCCAGCGTCCAACGCTGATGATTTTGGATGAAACGCATATGCAGATGCGCAATCCAACCGGCCAGGCCAACAAGACGTTTGTCAGCCTGTTCAAGCAGATTGATCGTGCCAAAAGCACGCTGCATATTCTGGGATTGACTGCTACGCCGTTTGATACTTCGATTTTAGATACCGTAGGCTACTTAGTCTTAAACGGCGACTATTCCAGCCGAACGGCGTTTTATCGGCAAGAGATCGTTGGCTATCAGACGGCTTTTGCCCGCGGTTTGAATCAGCGCGACGTCGACAACATGATCGTTGACCGCTCCTATCGCATTCACAAGGAAATGTTTACGAATCTTCAAAGAGTTTTAAAGCGCATTAACCGTATTATTTACGCGCCAGATGTACCGGTTACGTTCCACATTCCCAAAAACGAGTTTAAGATCGTGCCCGTATCGTTGTCGCAACAGGGGGCGGCGATGATCGGACGCATTGAGATGTTTGAACGGCAACGGGCCTATGACAGCAACGGTGCCAAGATGACCGACTACACGCGGGCGATTACCACGGATGCCAACGTGTTAGACAAGGTGGTTGAACTGGTTAAAAATCCCGATCATAATCAGCCGCTGATCTTCTATCGGGCTGATCTGACGCTGGACGCACTCCGTCAACGTTTTGACGCCGAAGGAATCAAGCATTTTGAGATCAACGGGCACAACCAGGATTATTTCGACGACAACGACGAAAAAAGTCCCGTCTTCGTACAGTATCTGAGCGGGGCCGCGGCGTTTGAAAGCAAATCGTCGAATCTTTCAATCTATCTGGAACTGCCTGCCAGCGACATTAACTTTCAGCAGTCGTTGGGCCGCAATGCCCGGCGTGGTCAGCAGATGGACGTGATCACCAACTATATCATTGAGCCTTTGCAGGGGAATGATCGAATCCGTTATTTTGACAAAACGTACAATCGTGTCGTTAATAAGACACACTGGAATACGTTATTCGGCTCAACGTTTACGTCTAAGTGGGGAGCTTTCGGTGAAAATCAGATTCGAGGTGCAATACAATGAAGCTAAACGATCAGCAATCTGCTCTGCTGCGAAAATTCGACGTCGAAACGCCTGTTGCCTACGCGAACGATAACTACGACAAATGCGAGTTTCAGCCGTCTAAAGCTCTGGATGATCTGCCCGAGTTTCTGTTTGAAGATGCCTTAGCTGAGTTGAAATTCTGGTACGACAAATACGCCGTGCGCTATCAGCCGGATTATGGCACCAGCAGTTACTTGCTTAAACACGATCTTTCCCGTATTCTGGCAAACAAGCCGGGGACACTTTGGATGGGGGATACCTATCTCACCAACGCGCAGATGAAGGCGTTGATGATTTTAGCCGGTTTTCGGCCAAGCAATCGATATCTGCTGAATCCAAACTACAAAATCGGCAAACGTGGTCTGCGTCGTATTCATGAGAGATAATAAAAAAGCTCCCAGCCGTTAATGGCTAGGAGTTTTTTTATTGGATATTCAGATCTTTGATCCGCTTGTTGAGCACTTTGCGGTCTTCGTATAAGCGTTCCAGATAAGCCTTGTGCATTTTGTGACGAAAGGTACTGTATCGTGGCGAGTCAAACTGTTTCTGGCTCATCGGGGCACCCCAGCGAAAAGCACCGTTGCGAGCGGTCGAATAGTTGTTGCGAACTTTCGCATCGATTTTTTCGGGCAACGCGGCTGGCACCGTGAGTGGGTTCCAGTCTTCGTTCTTGTTTTCGACGGCTTCAATGTAGTCATCAAACAGGGTCTTCATATCAATCAGATCTTGTTTGTAGATTGGTTCCAACTCCGGTTCGGCATTGATCGCATTCCGCACGGCCCGGCCGCCATTAACGAAGGTCAAGAATTTTGAGTGACACTGATTAAACACGTACTGCAAGGGATGCTCAGAAGCCCATTCGGTGGATACCTGTTTTAAATGCTCATTGACTTCGGGCTTTTCCCGATAGCGTTTTTGAGCTTCTTTCATAAAAGTAGGGTCTTCGGCATACTTTGCATTCTGGTAGGCCCGTTCGCGTTTTAATTGTGCTTGATAAGCCTTTGGATTCTGTTTTAACTTTTTGCGAGCATCGCGGCTCCATTTAGCGGAGTATTTAGAAGACAGCTGCCTTTTTCCAGCTGTTTGTTCGCGGGAAATTTCTTTTTTATCGTCCATTTTTTGTCCCTCATTTCATTTTCTATAATTATATAATATAACATTATTCCAAGAAACAAGAAACAAAAAGACAGTTTCCATCAAGAAACCGTCTCAAAAATTACCTTAATTAATTTCAAACAGCACTGGCATATCAATCAGTTGGCTGGCGTCGATCCGGTCAATGTAGGTCAGCTGATCGTCGTCCAGCAGATGCATTGGTGAATCGATCGGCAATAAATGCTGCAAAGCCTTGACCGAGCCATATTCCTTTTGCCAGTCGGCCAAACCCTGCTTATCTGGTGCATATTGCTTGGGGCCAAACATAAAGAACAGGCAACCGTTATCGATTAATGGTATCATCTTATACTTGTTATAATCCTCCATCAGATCATAGTCGCTTGCCAGATCATAGTTCCATTGGTCGCAGAACCGTTTTAAGATCATTGCCTTGCAGTGAAGCTTAACAGCAGCACGCAGTTCAACCATGTCTTCATTCAAGAAATTGTCATCAATAACGCGTAATTCTTTTTTCATAATATTTATCCCTTCTTAGTTAATAATTATTTTTATTTTAGCGAACGTTCGTTCGCTTTTCAACTCTTAGTGTAACTTTTTTTATTAATTTTCCGTGATCAGTTCTTTATTTTGGCACAAAAGTATATAATATTTGTTACAAATCTAAAACAAAGGACTGTATTTTATGGAAAATTCTCTTGGAAGTCGTATCAAAAATAGACGCAAACAGCTGAATCTGCCAATCAAAGAGATCATTGAATCGCTAGGCATTACACGAATGACGTACAGCCGTTACGAAAACGATGCCAGCATCCCCAGCGACAAACTGGTCAGACTGGCCGAACTGTTTGAAACGACGCCCGACTATCTGCTGGGAATCGACAATCGCGAAACTGCCAATCTGCTGTACATGATCAATCAGCTTTCCGGCGATGAGCGCCACGAGATCCGCAATGAGATCAGACGCTTGATGAATCAGCATACCAACACATTAGGCGCAGTCGACGACGTTGTAGCCGATCATGATCAGACAAAGATGGTGCCGTATCTGGGTACAGTATCAGCCGGAACGGGCCAGCTTTTGCCCGACGACGAGTGCTGCAACGAAATGGAGTTTCACGGGCCGATTCCCGAACACGACTATGCCGTAAGAGTCGCGGGCGATTCAATGGAACCGCTGTTTGATGATGGTCAGCTGATTTTCGTCAACCGCATCAAGGATCCCGACGAACTGCATGCCGGTCAGATCATTATTACCAGCGTCAACGGTGAATCATTCGTCAAAAAACTGGCAATTCACGATCAGCAGATTGCTTTGGTTTCACTGAATCCCAAGTATCAAACCATTCACATTAACGAGTGGGATGACTTTGAGATTCTGGGCATCGTTGCATTCTAACCAATTTTTGATAAGATTAAAGGTGAGAACTATTCAGTTCTCACCTAAAAAACATCTTATTGTTTACGTGTAAACGGTCGGCGATCAGCTGGCCGTTTTTTGTTTAGCTTTGAAATTGGCAATTAGATCGGGGCCCGTTGCTTTTTCGCTTTCAGCTTCGGCGTCCTTGCCTTCATTAAAGTCGGTTTCGTGCATGATCGGATTCTTTTGTGTCTTTTCATGTACGAAATTGCTGTCGTCCATTACTAAAGGTGCTTCTTCGACTCCGGCAATGTAGCGATCAGCTTTAACCAGCCATTCGGCAAACTGTTCAAAGCCCAAGTCCATGCTTTCGGGCGTGATCTCAAACACGTCAATGCGTGGCACGTCCTGTTTAGAAACGACAAGATAGTGATAGCGAATCGTGTATTTTTCGCAACCATTGTCGCGCAGTAATTGACGATAGACGCCTGCTTGCCAAGGGAACAGCTTTTCAACCGTCCATTCAACCGGCATGTAGCGGCGATGGCCGAAAACATCAGTACCCCAGTCCTTGCCGGAAATCGGGAACGGCTTGCTGGTCTTGTAGTCGTAGGCATCGATTACGCCTTTGTGTGCGTCCAGCGTGAACACGTCCAGCTTGCCTTTGTAGGCAACATCTTGGTAGGTGCTCTTAAACGGCTTTTCGATAAACAGGCGCATCTTGTCGTCATGTACCGTGGCAAAATCGATCAGCGGATCAACCGCCGTGCTGAACCAAAGGGCCTTGACCCAGACAAACAGGCGCTTGGTATCTGCCCGTAAAGCTCCGGCCTTGGTCAAAAGCGGCTGATACTGCTTGTCCTTTTTCAGCTCATCGCCCAGGCTTTTTTCAGCCGTATCGTAGGCTTGTTGACGCAGAATATCGGCATCAGCATCGTCGGCATGTTCCTTAACGAACGTCAGCATATCTTCCATCATTTGGTGAAAGGCCCGGCCTAGTTCTAAGGCATTACTGTCACCGTCAAACCATGGATACTCGCCGTTCCAGTCTGCCAAGGCCCGCGCGGGATTCTGCGCAAACAGACGAACTGAAGAAACGCTGAGCGTATGGTCGGCGTAATAGTCTTTTTCTTGTTGTTCAGTCATGTACAAAAACATCCTTTCTTCAAACTGATTGTATTCTAGCATGTTTACAATCGATTGAAAAGGGTTGTACACGACATTTTTTACAATTTGTAAAATTTAATTTAAGCCCTATTCTGTAAATGAAACGTAATCAAACCGTAAATACCGAATCGTTTGGTGTTCTGCTACGATAATAGGTAAAATGTTATCGTAATGATTCACACAAGCAAAGGAAAGGATGATTTTTGTTGAACCTCAAAAACAACCATCGAATCGCCAAAACACTGACATCATCAGCCGTAATTGCTTTGACGCTGTTGGGCGTGCAAAGCGCGGCTCATGCCGATCAGATCACCGTTAAAGCCGGCGACACGCTCAGCGCGCTTGCCAAGCAGTACAACACGACGACTGATCAGCTGGCAAAGGCCAACAACATCAGCGACGTCAATCTGATTACCGTCGGCCAGCAATTGAATACTGACGGTTCTGCGCAAACGAGTACCAATGCACAAACCGTTACCGTTAAGGCCGGCGACACGCTCAGCGGGCTGGCCGCTGAATATGGTACGACTGTTGATCAGATCGTCGCCGACAACAACCTGGGCAGTGCCGATACGATTCTGCATATCGGCCAACAGCTGATCATCAACGGTACGGCTCAAGCTGATAACACCAATACTGTTCAAACTACGGCTCAAGAAGCTTATCAGCAGACTCAGACGCCAACGACACAGACGCAATCCTTGCCAGCATCCCGCTATGGTTACAACCAAGCGTCAACTGGCTATCAAGGCGCATCAACTGCTCAAAACAGCAATAATTATTCCGGCTATTCTGGTTCAAGTCTTTCGGGCTCTGAAGAAGCAGCCAAGGCTTGGATTGTGGCTCGTGAATCCGGCGGCAACTACAACGCTCAAAACGGGCAGTACATTGGCAAGTATCAGCTCAGCTCATCATATCTGAACGGCGACTACTCGCCAGCCAACCAGGATCGCGTGGCCGATCAATACGTCAAGAACCGCTACGGCTCATGGAGTGCGGCTCAACAGCACTGGCAGGCAAACGGCTGGTACTAATCCAACGCTAACAGACCGCTCCTGTCATTGCGGCAGGGCGGTTGTTTTTTGTATCAATTAAGAAACGAGGTTAAAAAATGGAATGTCAATATTGCCGAAACGGTAAGAAAAAAGCACTTTTGCAATGCAGTTGGAACGGCCAGTCAACCGTTAGTGTCAAACTGGTCAACGCACAATTGGATGTCATGGTTGAAAATCAAGACCAGGGCAAGAAGATCAGCTACGGCCAGTCTAATACCATCAATTTCTGCCCAATGTGTGGCCGTGATCTGACCGGTCAGCGCAACGATCTGACTAGCCGCTTGTTTGATGTCGATCCCAAACTCATTGCTTGCATACTGTTAAACGAAGACACCACTTGGAACATGGTTATAGCCGCCGTTGACACGATGAAGAATGCCATCAGTCCCGTTGTGAATGCCACGCCTCAGATCAAGGTTGTTGAAAATCCACGCGGAATCAGCGTTGATGAGCATTTTTTGCCTGCCGATAAGATTCACGCGCAACTGGTGCAAAAGTTTGCTAAAGCACCGGCTAAAACGACTTTCTACCAGCTTTTCGCTGAACTTGACGGTGAGTAGGTGATCAACAATGCACAAATTAACCAAACTGTTAACTGCTGGTGCCATGCTCTTATCACTGGCGGGATGCACGCAGACCGGCACGAATCAAACAAGTTCCAGTTCCAGTCAAGCATCAACCAGTTCGTCGATCAGTTCATCGTCCAGCTCAATCATTTCTTCAAGTTCCAGCAAAAAATCGCTTTGGCAAACGATCACGGGGCAAAGCGTTTATAACGATGGCACGCCCAGCGAAAAACTCGCTAAAAGCGTGCTGACCGTTAGCGTTGTGAATCAATTGGGCGGCACCGACAAAATTCAGCGGAACGGCCACGGCGCTTTTATTATCAACGGCAATCAGACTGATCTGAATGCTAATGTTGCCAGTGCACCGTATGCCAACAACCAGGTGGATTCACTCCAGCGGCCAACCGTTGCTAATGCGCTGTTAAACAAAACGACCCGGCAATATCAAAACCGTGAACAGACCAATAACGGTGCCACCAGCTGGAAACCAAAGGGCTTTGAACAGGTTACGCACTTAAACGGTCGCTACACGCACGCGTATGATCGCGGCCATCTGCTCGGCTATGCTCTGGTTGGCAACGTGCGCGGTTTTGATGCCTCGGAATCCAACGATCGCAACATTGTTACGCAGACGGCTTGGGCCAACGAAGCCCGCAGCGAGACTTCCACCGGCCAAAACTACTATGAAGGTTTGGTACGCAAGGCACTGGATCAAAACAAGACGGTGCGTTATCGCGTAACGGCTCTTTACGACGGCGAGAATCAAGTACCAATGGGAACGCACTTAGAGGCTAAATCCAGTGACGGCGCGCTTCAGTTCAATGTGTTCGTACCCAACGTTCAACAGGGCATCCAGATCGACTACAACAGCGGTCGAGTCACGATTGAGTAGGTGATAGGATGGACAATGATACAAAATATTTGATTAAGCGCGCTTCATTAACGTTCTTATTAGCAGTTGGCAGTTTTTTTGGCTATCTGGCAGTCGAAGGTGCCATGCTGATCTTTTCCAAGCGTCCCTTGACCTGGACAGCACTTCTAGTCATCTGTTATGCCGTGGATTCATTCGTTTTCTGGGCCGTGGCAAAACTTGGCAAGACTTACAGTGAACGGCCGATTCAGCCACGATTGAATGAGTTCAAAAATCTATTCAAGCAGCCGCGATTCTGGCTGGAAACAATCGGCTGGCTGTTAGCGGTTCGTGCAGTCCAGATGATTTTATATCTGGCAATCAGTCGGCATGGCACGACCTATAACCAGTCACTGCTGAACGCCCAGTTTGCTACGCTTAATGGCAAGATCTACGTGATTTCGCTGGGGCTTCTCTTAGCGCCATTCATCGAAGAAATGCTGTTTCGTGTTCTGCCATATACAGTTAAATATCTGTCTGGTGCACGAATGATTAGCGTTATCACATTTACGCTGATTCACGCACCAAAAAATCTGTTTGAAGTGCTGATCTACGGTACAATGGCGATTGCTTTGGCGGTCTGTTACGAACGTCATGGCTTCTGGGGTTCATGGACACTGCATATAATGCTGAACACCGTTGCCATTGGTGCCATGTTTTTTAGCATCTATCGTTGACATCTTCACTTATAACGGTTATTATATAATCATAGAAATGAAAACGTTGATTTAACGGCATTCGTTTAGTGCTTTCCCCACACAAGTGGGGGTAATCCAATTAGGTATAGCGAGCTGATTTTTCCCGTCTAGTAGGTGGGGTTTGTCAAGACCGAAACGGTGAACGCGCTTAGGAACTGCACCTTCCCGACACAAGTTGGGGTGATCCCTCTGAGCCGGCAAAGAAAGTGCTTGCGGAGATGTTTTCCCGACACGTGTTGGGGTGATCCTAGGCGATTGTAAAAGCTTTCATCGATCAACAAGTTTTCCCGCCAGTAGGTGGGGTGATCCGATCAGATATAACAAGCTGGATATTCCCGCCAACTGGTGAGGTTTCTCCTGGTGGGGTTTCTCTAAGATGTCATCGACTGAGTGCATATGCTCACCGTTTTCCCGACTTGTGTTGGGGTGATTCAAAAAACTGTTCTGATTGCAGC
>Ga0129307_1001527_pt1 | contig 23925 bp, 20 predicted proteins | sample P1105metagenome_FD_94437 | JGI IMG/M metagenome (GOLD analysis project Ga0129307, IMG submission 94437) | Capybara group fecal microbial communities from Wisconsin, USA - P1105 metagenome | ecosystem: Host-associated > Mammals > Digestive system > Large intestine > Fecal | place: USA: Wisconsin... | reverse complement strand
TCCATTATCTACTATTCTATTTAAGATAACAAGTAACTTTTTAATATCATGTGTATGAAGTCCAGTAGTAGGTTCATCAAGAATAAATAAACTCTTACCAGTTGGTCTTTTTTGTAATTCCTTTGCAAGTTTTACTCTAGCAGCTTCTCCACCAGATAATGTTGTTGCACTTTGCCCTAATTTAATATAACCAAGTCCTACATCTTGCATAGTTTGTAATTTGTTTTTAACTTTAGGTATATTTTCAAAAAATACTAAGGCTTCATCTACTGTCATATCTAGTACTTCTGATATATTTTTACCTTTAAACTTAATTTGAAGAGTTTCACTATTATATCTAGTACCATGACATATTTCACATGGAACATAAACATCTGGTAGGAAATGCATTTCTATTCTCTTTACTCCATCTCCCCAGCAAGCTTCACAGCGTCCACCTTTTACATTAAATGAAAATCTTCCTTTTAAGTATCCCCTTATTTTAGCTTCTTTAGTAGACGCAAATACATCTCTTATATCATCAAATACTCCAACATATGTCGCAGGATTACTTCTTGGACTCTTTCCTATAGGATCTTGAGATATATTAACTACTTTATCTATGTTATCAATACCAGTAACTTTCTTACATTTTCCTGGTTTTTCTTTAGCTTTATATAAATTATTTCTTAGTGTTTTATATAGTATCTCATTAACTAATGTACTTTTACCTGATCCTGATACTCCAGTAACACATATAAACTTACCTAATGGGAACTTAACATCTATGTTCTTCAAGTTATTTTCTGATGCGCCTTTTACTTCTATATTAAGTTTATTACCTTTTCTACGTTTTTTAGGAGTTTCTATTTTTTCAATTCCTTTTAGATATCTACCTGTTAAAGAATTAGGATTATCCATTACTTCTTTTGGAGTACCTTCAGCAACTACATATCCACCATTAACTCCTGCTTCTGGTCCAATATCTACTAGGTAATCTGCCGCAAGCATAGTATCTGTATCATGTTCTACTACTATTAATGTATTACCTAGGTCTCTCATTTGAACAAGAGAATTAATTAATCTTTCATTATCTCTTTGATGAAGTCCAATACTAGGTTCATCTAATACATAAAGTATTCCAGATAATCTTGATCCTATTTGAGTCGCTAAGCGGATTCTTTGACTTTCTCCACCAGATAAAGATGAAGCAGATCTAGCAAGTGATAGATAATCTAAACCAACATTAATTAAGAACCCTAATCTATCTTTAATATCTTTAATAAGTAATCTACTTATTTCTTCTTCCTCTTTATTTAATTTTAAATTACATATAAATTCATATAAGTCTTTAATACTCATCTTACATAAATCATCTATATTCTTTTTCTTTATAAATATATGAAGAACATGTTCTTGTAATCTAGAACCATGACATACCTCACATGGAGACTCAATTGCGTAATTACCAAGCCATTCTCTAACAAAATCACTAGTTGTTTCATTATATCTTCTTTCTAAATAACTAAGAACCCCTGTATTTTCTTCAAAATTATCCATGATATTACCACTTCTAGTTTTAAAGTTATAATGAATAATTTCTCCATTACCATTAAGTATTAAGTCCTTTTCTTTCTTAGTTAGTTTAGACCATGGTTTATCCATATCTATTTTATATTTATCGCATAAAATACCAAGTTTTTGAATAATAATATTATCGTCATCCATATTCTTATATGGTTGAATACATCCTTGATTTAAACTCTTTGAATCATCTGGAATTATTAATTCTCCATCAATTTTTTCTTTAAAACCAAGACCTTTACAAGAAGGACACGCACCATATGGCGCATTAAAACTAAATAATCTTGGTTCAAGTTCAGGAAGTGAATAATCACAATGCGGACACGCAAAATTTTCACTTAATACTATTTCATCTTTACCAACTACATCTATTACTACTTTTCCACCAGATAACTTAGAAGCAGTTTCTAAAGCCTCAAATAATCTACTTCTAATATCATCTCTTATAATTAATCTATCTATTACTACATCTATATTAGATTTCTTATTTTTTTCAAGTACTATATCTTCAGATAAATCTCTTATTTCACCATTTACTCTAACTCTTACATATCCATCTTTTCTTAAATCATCAAATAAGTCTTTATGAGTACCTTTTTCACCATGAACAATAGGTGCCAAAATCATAATCTTAGATCCTTCTTCTAAACCTTGTACTTTATTAGTCATTTCTTCAATAGTTTGACTAGTAATAGGTATATTATGATTAGGACAATATGGCACACCAATTCTTGCGAATAATAGTCTTAAATAATCATATATTTCAGTTACTGTACCAACTGTTGATCTTGGATTATTATTAGTAGTCTTTTGATCAATACTTATTGCTGGACTTAATCCCTCAATTGAATCTACATCAGGTTTTTCAGATACTCCTAAAAACTGTCTAGCATAACTAGAAAGACTCTCTACATATCTTCTTTGACCTTCAGCATATATAGTATCAAACGCCAAAGAAGACTTACCTGATCCAGAAACTCCAGTCATAACAATTAACTTGTTCTTAGGCAAATCTATATTAATATTTTTAAGATTATTTTCTCTTGCACCTCTAATAACTATTTTATCGTTCATAGTACTCACTTCCCACGCATTAAGTATTATACCAAAAAGAATAAAAAAAATGTAGCGAACAGACTACATTTTTTTATAATTCTTTACTGTTTCAAAATACAATGTATGTGATTCTGGAAAAGATAAATTATCAGGTAAATCATTAGAAAACAATATTTCTGACATCTCATAATCTGGTAATTCTTCCATTTCCTCTATTTCACAATAACATAGTAAACCAAAAGTACTTATTTTATAGACTGTGACTGGTTCAATTTTTATTTTAGTTGCGCCAGTTTCTTCGTGCATCTCTCTTTTTGCAGCATCAATCCATGATTCTCCTTCTTCAATATGTCCACCAGGTATTTCCCAACCCTCTCTTTTTTTATTATAACTAAATACATATTTATCTTTATATTTAGAAACACATACTACTCTAGTATATTCTTTTTCATCACAATATCCTAAATCATATAATTTAACATCAAACATATTATTGACTCCTTAATTCGAATAATGCATCTCTTAGTTCTGTTGCTCTTTCAAAGTCTAAGTCTCTAGCTGCTTTCATCATTTCAGCTTCTAAATCTTTCATTATCTTTTCTTTTTCTTTCTTAGTCATAGTAACACTTGATCTATCATTAATTGCTTTATCAGTATTTTTAATAACATCTTGTATTGGTTTAATAATTGTTTTTGGTGTAATACCATGTTCTTCATTATATTTTTCTTGTATTTCTCTTCTTCTATTAGTTTCTTTAATAGCTTCATCCATAGAATCAGATATAGTATCTGCGTACATTATAACTTGTCCATTTGAGTTTCTTGCTGCTCTACCAATTGTTTGAATTAATGATCTAGTACTTCTTAAGAATCCTTGTTTATCCGCATCTAATATTGCGATTAATGATACTTCTGGTATATCTATACCTTCTCTTAGTAAGTTTACTCCTACTACACAGTCATATTTACCCGCTCTTAAATCATGAACTATTTCCATTCTTTCTAAAGTATGTATTTCATTATGAAGATATGCTACTTTTATATCAGCATTCTTTAAGTAATTAGTTAGTTCTTCACTCATACGTATAGTAAGAGTTGTAATAAGAGTTCTTTCATTTTTCTTATTTCTTTCTTTAATTTCATAAATAAGATCATCTATTTGACCATTAGTAGACCTAACTTCAATAGTAGGATCAAGTAATCCTGTTGGTCTAATTATTTGTTCAACTACTTTATTATCTACTTCTTCAAGTTCATAATCTCCTGGTGTAGCAGATACATATATTACTTGATTTATTTTTTCATTAAATTCATCAAATTTAAGTGGTCTGTTATCAAGTGCACTTGGCAATCTAAATCCATATTCAACAAGAACAGATTTTCTCATTCTGTCACCATTATACATTGCGCGAACTTGTGGAAGTGTTACATGAGATTCATCTACTATTAATAGAAAGTCTTTTGGGAAGAAATCTATTAATGTAGGAGGTGCTTCTCCTTCTTTTCTAAATGTTAAGTGTCTAGAATAGTTTTCTATACCCTTACAAAAACCTGTTTCTTCTAAAAGTTCTAAATCATAATTAGTTCTTTCATTTAATCTTTGAAATTCTAGTAGTTTGTTTTCTTTTTTTAATTCTTCTAATCTTTGATTTAATTCTTCTCTAATACTTTTACAAGCCATTTTTAATTTATCTTCTGATGTCACAAAGTGAGATGCCGCAAATATAGTAATAGTTTGTTTTCTTTCTATAACTTGACCTGTTAAAGTATCAAATTCTATTAATCCTTCTACTTCATCTCCAAATAAATCTATTCTATATCCTTTAGATTTAGAATAAGCTGGCACTACTTCAATTGAGTCTCCTCTTGATCTAAAAGTACCTCTTACTAAATCCATATCATTTCTTTCATAAAGCATATCTACTAGTTTATGAAGAATTTCATCTTTGCTTTTAGTTTCACCCACTCTTAAAGTTAGTGTATTCTTTTCATATTCTTCTTTTTCACCTAAACCATATATACAAGAAACAGAAGCTACTACAATAACATCTCTTCTTGAAATAAGTGCTGAAGTAGCACTATGTCTTAATTCATCTATTTCATCATTAATAGAGGCATCTTTTTCTATATAAGTATCTGATGATGGAACATATGCTTCTGGTTGATAATAATCATAATAAGATACAAAGTATTCTACTCTGTTTTCTGGAAATAGTTCTTTTAATTCTGAATATAATTGACCCGCTAAAGTCTTATTATGTGCAAGAACTAAAGTTGGTCTATTTACTTTTTCTATAACATTTGCGATAGTAAATGTTTTACCAGTACCTGTTGCTCCTAAAAGAACTTGTTCTTTTTTTCCAGAATTAATTCCATCTACTAACTCATTAATAGCTTCAGGCTGATCTCCAGATGGTTTATACTTTGATACTAATTTAAACATATACATCACCCTTTTCCGTAATTATTTTAACATTTAAAACAATATAAAACAAGGTATAAAAACCTTGTTAATTATTATTGATTATTAATATGTTTATATTCATCAATTGCGTATATTAATCTTAAAGTTTTCTCATGACCTAGTTCTACTAAAGGTTCTCTTACATATCCTTCACATAAACCTTCTATTTCACATGCTTTTTTAACTGGTATAGGATTAACATCAGAGAATAGTGCTTTTACTACTTCTAATGCTTCTTTTTGCATCTTTAAAGATTTTTCTTTATTACCTTTTAAGTATTCTGAAACTATATCATGTGTCTCATTTGGAAAAATATTAGCAAGCACTGAAATTACACCTATTCCTCCAGCATCAACTACATCAAATATTTGGTCATCATTACCTGAATATACATCTATAACACCTGAATCACAAATAGTTTTAACTTGTTCAATACTACCAGATGCTTCTTTAATAGCAACTACATTTTTGTTTTCTTTACCTATTTCAATAGCAGTTTCAGGTTTAATATTCACACCAGTTCTTGTTGGTACATTATACATAATAATTGGTACTTTAACTGCGTCTGCGATTCTTTTATAATATAGCTTTAATCCTTCTTGATTAGTCTTATTATAATATGGAGTTACACAAAGTAAACCATCAACTCCTACTTCTTGTGCTTGTTCCGCTAAATATACTGCGTGTTTAGTGTCATTTGAACCTGTTCCTGCGATTACAGGTATCTTGCCATTTGCGTATTCAACACATTTTTTTATTGTTTTAATATGTTCCTTATCTGTTAAAGTAGATGCTTCACCTGTTGTTCCACATATAATTATGGCATCAGTATTATTCTTTTTATGATATTTTACTAAATCTTTTAGTTTATCATAATCTACTTTTAAATTACCTTTCTTAGTTTTATAAAATGGTGTGACTAAGGCTACACCAGATCCCTTAAATAATTTAGACATAATAAAAGCCCTCCTTCTAAATATTATTCAAGGGAGAGCTATTTTGTACATTATTTATAATATATTTTGTAGCTCCCCATCTCTCGATGACAGTTATATAGTTATTAGCTATATACCCAGAGATTTAATATCTTGAACTATTAAACCCTTCGGCAGTTAACCCTTTTTAATTCTTTCATCTAATTCAAGTTATCAAGAATTATACTCTTTTTAACCGCAACCTCTACACAAATATGTGTTAATATGATTATAACACTTATATATATGTTGTCAATTACTTTTTCTTTTTAAATACTAATGTTTTTTGTACTAAAAAACTAATTATAAATAATGATACTTCTACAATTAATTTAGCTATAAACTTATTAATACCTATATTAACAAATAAGTTTAATAACAGAGTATTACACACTAATATAAATATTGCTAGAAGTGCATATTCTATCAAAGAAACAAATAAGTTTTTATTACTTTTAAAAACAATTTTTTTATTGATAGTAAAATTTATACTGGCAGATATTATTCTAGCAAATATATTTGAAAAAGTAATTGATAAGAATAAACTAAATATCGCAAATAATGAATAATCTATTATAAAACTAATAATAGAAGAAAAAGAATATTTAATTATCTCTTTATATACTCTATATGAGTCCTTAATTGTATTGAAATGAGATCCTTCATTATTTTCTATGTATATAGTTTCTATTTCAATTTCTTTAATCTTTATACTATTTGAAGGAGCATATAATAAAACATTCATTTCGTATTCGTATCTATCTCCTTCTACATTAAGCATAAAATCAATTAAATCATTAGTAAAAGACCTTAACCCTGTTTGAGTATCATATACTTTTACTCCAGTAGTTAGTCTATAGACTAGCATTGTTATAATATTACCTATTTTACTTCTTAAAGGTGTTTTTTCACTTCTTATCCTTTTACCTATAACTAACTCATTTGAATGTTTTTCAGCATAATTTGATAGCTTTATTGCGTCTTTAACACTGTGTTGACCATCACTATCCATTGTTACTACAACAAATTCTTTATATGTCTCTTTAATATATTCTAATCCTATCTTTAAAGCATAACCTTTTCCATGATTAATATCATAACTAATTACTTTAGATTTCTTTTTTATTCTATCAAAAATAGAATCATATTCTTTTCCACTGCCATCATTTACTACAACTATATCTAACTTATTTTCTTTTAATTCATTAACTAATTTTATAAGTTTATCATCTGGTTCATATGATGGGATTAATATTACTCTTTTCATAAACGTCTCCTACAATATAAGTATATCTTTTTATTATAATTATTTCAATAAATAAAAATAAAAAGTGGTTAAACCACTTTTTATTTTTAATTAAACATACTAATTCCCTTAACAGCTAAATAAGCTCCTAAAATAGAATTTAAAACTGATAATACTAATCCTATAATACTTAATACAAGACCAGCAGTTGTAGATTTTTCTTCTTTGTTCTTATTATTAATAACAATTCCAACAATACCTAGTATCCATCCAGAAATAGCAATTAATAATCCACATGGAATAGATAAAATTCCTACTACTAAACCAGCTGTATAAATTGGTTTCTTTTCCATTTTTACTTCTCCTTTACTTATTCATTATAACATATAAGAGTATTCTTGTCTATTCTGTTCTTAATGATACTGCAGGATCTTTTTTAGAAGCTAATCTAGAAGGAATAGCACCACCAATTAATGTTAATGTAATACTAACTATTATTAATATTACAGATGCTTTTACATCCATAACTGCTACATTGCTTAAATCAGTTATATTCTTTAATATTACATTTATAGGTATTAATAATGCACCTGATATAAATATACCAAGTAATCCAGATGTTAAACCAATAATAAATGTTTCAGCATTAAATACTCTTCTTATGTCTATCTTTCTAGCACCTAAACTTCTAAGTATACCAATTTCTTTTGTTCTTTCTAGAACTGAAATATAAGTAATAATACCAATCATTATAGAAGAAACTACTAATGATATAGATGAGAATGCAATTAATACTGCAGTTATACCAGTCATTATTCCACCTGACATAGTTGTTATAAGACTTGCTTGATCTAAATATGCAATCTTATCATCTTCTGATTTACCTTTATTATATTTATCTATATATTTAATAATAGTATCTTTTTTATCAAAATCTTTTGGATATAAAAGAATTTGATCTGGAATACTATTACCACCTAAATAAGATAATACTTGTTCTTTAGTTTTTTTACCTTCTTCAGTATTTAAATCAAATTTTTCACTACTTAGTACATTATAATCAGATTCTTTTTGTTTATTTACTATACTTGAATTACTATTTCTTTCAATTACATAATCTTGAAGCGCAATAGTATAATATATTCCATTTCTTGGATTCATAATATTAGATTTAGATTCTTTTACTTTAACTACACCAACTACTTTTAAAGTTAAATTATTTGGATTTTCATATAAATCTTTATTTACTAATTTAGGTAAATAATAATCACCATAATCCATATAATAATCATCATTAAATATTAGTTTAAATGTACAATTAAGTAAATCCTCATACTTAACATTATCTCCTTTAATATTTAGTGCTTTAGCAAAATCTTCATCTATACTATTATCTGTCTTTACTTCAAGTACTATTTCATCTTTTTCTTTAGGTAATTCACCAGCTACTAAATCATAGTATTCAGTTAATACATAACTAGGGCTCTTATCCTCTAAATTTTTATATGGAATAATCATTTTATTAATACCTTGTCCAAACATAGCTGCCATTGGATTATCTGAACCTATACTATCTAATGAGAAATACTTTTCACCATCAGTTTGATATATATTTAAATTAGTAGATGTTTCAACTACTGCGGATGACAAATATTTTTGATTCATATCTTTTAAATAATTCATAAATTCATCATTAAAATTATTATATTCAATTTTATTATCATCTTTTTTTATAGTTAATTTATTACTTTTTTCATATTTTGCATCAGTACTTGCGCTTGTCATTTGACTTGTAATAGTATCAGTACTAACTTTAGTAGAATTAATAACTATAGGCATTGCATCAGAAGTATCTTTTTCAAATTTATCTATTTGTTTTTGAAAACCATTTGATAAAGATAATATTAAGGATATACCAATTATACCTATTGAAGACGCAAACGCAGTCAAAATAGTTCTACCTTTTTTAGTTCTTAAATTATTAAAAGATAGACCTATTGCGTTTAAATAACTCATCTTTGTTTTCTTAATTGTTATTTTTTCATTTAATTCCTCTCCATTAAATGGATTAGAATCATCTATAACTTCTCCATCTTGGAATTCAATTATTCTATTTGCATATTCTTTAGCAAGTTCTGGATTATGAGTAACCATAATAACAAGTTTATCTTTAGAAACTTCTTTTATTAAGTCCATTATTTGTTTACTAGTTTTAGTATCTAAAGCTCCTGTTGGTTCATCCGCTAAGATAATATTAGGGTCATTTACTAATGCTCTTGCGATAGCAACTCTTTGCATTTGACCACCAGATAATTGATTAGGTTTTTTATTAATATGTTCTTTCAACCCAACTTTTTCAAGGGCTTCAATTGCCATTTGTTTTCTTTTTTTTCTTGAATAGCCACTAAGTGTAGTACTCATTTCAACATTCTTTAAAACTGAAATATGACCTATTAAATTATATGATTGGAATATAAATCCTACACAGTTATTTCTATATGCATCCCAATTCTTATCTTTAAATTTTCTGGTACTCATATTATTAATAACTAAATCTCCAGAATCATATCTATCTAATCCTCCAATAACATTTAACAATGTAGTTTTTCCTGAACCTGAAGGACCTAATATCGCTACAAACTCATTTTTTCTAAAATCTAAGTCTATACCTTTTAGAGCATGTTGGTAATTATTACCCATTTTATAACTCTTTTTAATACTTTTTAATCTTAACATCTTAAATCTCCTCTCAAACAATAATAATTATATTAAAGAACAAAAAAAATTACCACCAACTTGTGGTTGACTTTTGTAACTTTATCTTAACATCTAAACATAAAAAAAGAATATTTCTATTCTTTTTTAAAACATATTTGTGTAATCTGTTGTTTCATCTAGTGTACTATCATTGGATGAATTATCATCATTTATTTTTTGTAATATTCTATCTAGTTCATTACTAAAATCTATTGTACTTTCTAATTTAACTGAATCTTGTTTATTTGTTTCTACACTAGAATCTTTCTTTTTAAATATATCAGATAATTTCTTATCATTTTTATAAACAGGTTCTTTTACTTCCGGTTCTTCTTCCTTTGGTAATTCAATACTATCTATATTACTAATTGGATTTAATGAAATTTCATCTTCTTTTTCTTCTGTATCAACATTTGATACTCCGTTATTAGCAAAATCCCTTAATAGTATATCATTAACTTTAGGGTCTACATTTACTTGATTACCTACTGATTCTGTAACTTCTTCAATTTCATTTTTTTCTTCTTCTTTTGGCAATTCTATAGTAGGTATTTCTACTGTATCATCATTTATTTCTTCAACAATAGGTTCTTCTATTGGAGTTTCCTCAATTACTAATTCTTCTTTCTTTTTTTCTATTGGTGTTTCAATGACTTCAGGTTCGTTATTTATTGATCCATCACTAGACATTTGTCTTTCTAACCTTTTAGTCTTAATACTATTATCTATTAAATAACCAATTAAAACGAATATTAAAAATACGCATATAATTATTAATAATGTCGTATTTTCATTAATAAAATTCATTATAGTTTCTAATATTTTATCCATATCGTGACCCTCACTTCTTATTCTAGAAACATTTTATCATTTTTCCGTTTTTTTTTCAATAGGTAAAATAAAAAAGAAGAATTATTTATCTTCTTCTTCTCTTTCTTCTACGTCTTCTTTGTCTCCTTATATCTCTAAAAATTAAATGAAATATTAAAGACCCAACTAAAACTAAAAGCGCTATCTTATAAGGAGTTTTAAGCTTAAATGTTACTGTAATTGGAGATAAGACATCTTCTTCATATAAAACAGTATCATTATATTTAACAGTATACTTACCTATTTTATCTCCTCTAGTAATACTTCTATCTAATTCTTCTTTTCCTTTATAGATATGACTAATTTCTTTTTGAAATACACCATTATTTAAATATAAAGTAACATCTCTACTTGCTGTTAATTCTACTTCATCACCATACATAGTTTTTATTTTTTTAATTACATCACCTTTTTTAACTATTTTTTGAAATGAAAAATTTTGAGTAAAATAATCAAACAAACTTTTTTGATCTATAAAGTTTTGGTCATTTTGAGATTTATCTGCACCTGCCGTTACTAACACATAATCTATATCATTATATGATCCATAGGACGCTAAACATAATCCAGCTTCATCAGTAAATCCAGTTTTTCCACCTATATAGTAATCCATACCCATTCCTTTTGCCTTTTTTACTGGACCACTAAAAGTATAATCACCATTAATTGTTGTATACTCAGGTGTAGAAATTATTTGTCTAAATTTCTTATTATTCATAGCGTATTTTAAAACAATTGCCATATCATATACTGTTGAATATTGACCTTCAGCATCTAATCCGCTAGTATTTTTATATACAGTATTTTTTAAACCTAGTTCTTTTACTTTATCATTCATTAATTTAACATATTCTTCTTCAGAACCAGATACTTCCATTCCTAAAGCGTATGCTGCATCCGCACCTGACTTTAATAATGTTGCGTACAATAAATCATTATAAGTTACTCTATCACCAGAAGAAAATCCTACAACTGCTAAATCCGGATCTAAACCATCAAATATTCCACTAGGTAAAGTAATCTCTTCATCTAGATTATCGATCTTTTCAATAGCAATTAAACTAGTCATAACTTTTTGCATACTAGCAATCTTTATGACATCATCTTTTCCTTTTTCATATATAATTTCATTATTATTTAAATTAATCATAACTGCATTTGTACTATTTATATCAATAGCTTCTGCTTTTATACTAATTGGTATAAGTAAAAAAAGAATAAATAATAAATTTAAAAACTTCTTCATATATCCTCCATGTTACTAATATATTCTATCATAAAAAATTCTTTAAAAAAAGATATATTTATTCATAAATATATCCTTTACCAGATCCTTTTGATATTAGAATTGTTGTACCCTCTTTAATAATTTCATATTCTATTTTAGATACTTGAATTCTTGAATGAATCAATTTATTATCCTCGTCAATAACTGTTACAAAGTACATATATGTTCTTCTTTTACCACTAGTACTTCTCTTTCTTTCTTTATATATAGTTTTACCAATCATTAACTCTTTTGTTGTTACTGATTTTATTGAAAAAAATACACCTACAAGAGTCATAATACCTAGTAATATTTTAATAATAACATTCGCATCTACTATAAAAGAAAATATAAAACATAATAAGAATATAATTGTAATAAAAAATATAAAAGCAAAATGTTTTATATTAGCCTTTTTAATAAAAGCCTCTTCAATTTTATCTTTTGGATTTCTAAAATTAATATTATCACTTTTCTTATATCCCATACTTGCATATTTTTTTGATATCTCTGTTATCTCATTAATCTTTTTTTGTAACTCTTTTATACCATCTTCATTTATATTTAAATTAATATTCATACTACCACCAGTATAATTATATCACAAAAAAAGAAACTAAAATTCTTAAAATTTATTAAGATTTTAGTTCTCAAATAATTGTTTTCCATCTTGGCAATAGATATCATATCTATTCATTCCTGTTTTATTTAAATAAATACCATCTTTATTTAAATCTTCAATGAATATATTAATAGCGTTGAAATATTTAGATTTATTATTACAATTTATTGTAACTTTTAAGTCTTTACATCTAGGATGAAGATTACTATTTTTTGATTCAACTTTCATATCATATAAAGAATTAAGTCCATATTTATTTTTAAATTCATAAAACTTAGGAACTAAATATACTTCTGCAAAATCAGTACATAAATAATTTTGAGAGAACGGTAATAAATAATCTTTTCCATTTATTATAGTTATTTTTTTATTTTTATCTCTTTCCAAATAAGCGGTATAAGCTTTTAGTCCATTATTTCTATTAAAAGATCCTGGATTATCTATAACAACATCATTTGCGATTCTCTCTTTACTTTCATTTATCACTTTTTCATAAGAATATAGTTTACTAGAACAACCTGTCACTAATAGTAATGCTGTGGATAAAAATATAATAGTTAGTACTTTTTTCATATAAACACCTACCTAACTATAAAATTATCTGCTTCATCTATGCTTCTTTGTCTTTCTAAAGCATTTTGTTTTAATTTCATTTCAAGTGATTTGTTTACTGAAGACACAGAAACATATTCATACACTTTACTTTCATGATACCATTTACTTATTGTTTCATTTAATCTATTTTTAGGCACTACCATTTTCTCTACTTTCATTCTAGCAGTATTATCGGTTATTTTATATGATAATTGATCATATCTAATTTCCGCTAAAAATAGCTTTAATATGTCATTATCACTCAAGTTATTTTCATCTAGATATTGTTCATACAAATCTCCAAATTTCTTTATATTTTCATATTCATAAAAACTATTATTATCAATAAATTCTGTGTTTTTTGTAAAAAATTCATTTATCATTTTTCTATCTTCTTTTTCTAATTTTATAGAAGAACCATTAATAATCATAATATTCACCACCCATAATAATTATATTATAACATAAAAAAAGAACCTAATGGTTCATATATTTCTTAATGGTGGAGCTGAGGGGAGTTGAACCCCTGTCCAAAAATACGTAATAAGTAACATCTACAAGTTTAGTTAATTAAGTATATGTCCTAAGTACAAAAGTAATTAACAACCTAAATACTTAGTAAGTCTATGAAATTCATTACTAACTATAGACATTATTAGTAATATATTCTACTAAAATCGAACCTTCTATAAATTACGTAGAAAATAATAAATAGAAAGTGTATTTACCTTTATAATTAGGCTAAAGCAGCACTAGTACTTCTGAATAGTGTTGCAAATACGTTTTTAACTTTGTTAGCATTTATTGCTTGTTGTTCGTAACGTGTTCCTCCGACTTGCAGTTAAATACCTAATATTCCTGTCGAAGCCAAATACAGCCCCATGCATAAAATTATATGCAAAATAAAGAAAAAGTCAAATTTTACTTACCATATTTTCACACAATATTCTACTAATTATTACATATTGTTTTGATAGAATTAAAGCAAGAAAGGAGATAATATGAAGAAAAAAGTAGTAGTATTACTAATAATACTTATTACCTTATTATTGATGATTATTGGAGGATATATTATATATGAAAAATATATAAAAAAAGATGAAGTTAACACTACTACAGTTGAGGCTAAAGATAATTCATATATAGAACTAACTAAGAGTTATAACATTAAGAGAGGAGGAAATTATACCTTTACTGGTTCTATAGATGATGGTTCGATTACTATTGATACTAATGAGGAAGTTAGTATAACTTTAATTGGTGTTTCTATAATTAATAATAATGGTCCAGCGATAAATATAAAGAATTCTAAAAAGACTACTATTATAATAAATAAAGATAATACTCTAACATCTACCACTACAGAAGAATTAGATTCATGTATTTATTCAAATAGTGATTTAGAAATAAGTGGTAACGGAACATTAATTATAAAATCTAACTATGATGGAATATACTCAAAAGAAAATATAGTTTTAAAAAATGGAACATTTGATATTAATAGTATTGACACTTCTATAAAGGCTGATAAGATTGTAACTATTGATGATGGTACTTATAATTTGGTTACTAAAGGTGATGGAGTTCACGCTGATGGTAAATTAGTTATTAATAATGGGACATTTGATATTGATGCAGAAGAAGGATTAGAAGCTACTAATATTGTTATTAATAATGGGACAATTAAGATAAATGCTACTGATGATGGTATTAATGCTTCAAATAAATCTGATGATTATGATATAGTACTAGAAATAAACGGAGGTAATATTACAGTTATAATGAAAGAAGGAGATACAGATTGTATTGACTCAAATGGAAATATAATAGTAACTGGTGGTACTATAAATCTTACAGGTAATTCTACATGGGATTATGATGGTGAAGTTACTTATACTGGTGGTACCATTATAGAAAATAGCGTTACTACTAATTCTGTGAAAAACTCTATGATGATGGGTAATTCACCTGAAGAAAGATAAAAAGATAGGATTAAACCTATCTTTTTATAATTTACTTAATAATTCTTTCATAAATTTAGCTACCATTTTTGAACTTAATAATAAGAAATCATCATAAGTAAGTTCATTAGTTCCATTAACCGAATCTGATATAGATCTTATTACTAAGAATGGTATATGAGAAAGATAACATACTTGAGCAATAGATGCGCCTTCCATCTCACAACATAGTGCGTTAAATTTAGTATTTATCTTATTGCTCATTTTAGGGTCATTTACAAATATATCACCTGATGCGATTACACCAGTATGTACTTTTGAATCAGTTATAATATCTCTAGCTAAATTAACTAGATATTCATCTGATTCTATAAATTTTCCTACATTAGGTATTTGTCCTTTTTCATAGTTAAATGGTGTTACATCAAAATCATGTTGTACTAATTTTTCACCAATTACTACATCACATACTGATACACCTGGATTAATTGCACCAGCTACTCCTATATTAAATATATAATCTACTTTCATATTATCTATTAATATTTGAGTAGTTCTAGCTGAATTAACCTTACCTATTCCTGATTCTACTAAAACTATTTCTTTATTATCTAATTCACATTCATAAAAAGTTAAATCAAATATCTCATATTGTTTATTAAGAGTTAATACTTTAAGTAAAGCATCTAACTCTTCTTTTAACGCAAATATAATTCCTATTTTCATATTAATACCTATTCTTTAACATCTTATCGGTTTCTCTTTTGATGTCTCTTTCTTTTATAGATTCTTTTTTATCATAAGTATGTTTACCTTTAGCTACACCTATTTCTAGTTTAGCTAGTCCTTTATTAAAATATAGTTTTAAAGGAACTATAGTAAATCCTTTTATAGATATTTTATCTTTTAATTTTAATATTTCATTTTTATGAAGTAATAATTTTCTAGTTCTAGTTTCTTCTTCATTAAATATAGATCCTTTATCATAAGGAGATATATGCATATTAAGAATAAATGCTTCATTATTCTTAATTAGTATATAACTATCCTTTAAATTACAAGAACCATTTCTAATTGATTTAATTTCTGTACCTGTTAAAACAATTCCTGCTTCAAAAGTATCATATATTTCATAATCAAATCTAGCTTTTCTGTTTACTATTTCCATTCTTATCACCTTCTACAAGTGCAAAATCTATTGTACTACTTTCTTTAGATGCAGCGATGCACTTTACTCTTACTTTTTGACCTAATTTAAACTTTTTCCCGCTCTTTTTACCAATAAGCATATTAAGTTCTTCATTAAATTCAAAGTAATCGCCTACTATTGTATCATATTTTACTAATCCTTCAATCATATTTGGTAAACAAACAAACATTCCAAAGTTAAGAATACTATCTATTACACCATCAAATTCTTCTCCAATATGATCTTCCATATATTCAGCCATTTTCATAGATTCTACATCTCTTTCACAGTCTATAGAATTTCTTTCTTTAAGAGATGAGTGTTCTGCGATAGATGGAAGGGTATCCTTATAATAATCTATTAATTTATTTAATTCCTTTGGTTCTGGTTCATTAAAAATATATTTTCTTAATAAGTTATGAACTGTTGTATCAGGAAATCTTCTAATTGGAGAAGTAAAATGTGTATAACACTTAGAACCTAATCCATAATGGCCTAGATTTTGATCTTTATATTCAGCTTTTCTCATACATCTTAAAAGCATATTAGATAAAATGTCATATTCTTCTCTTCCTCTTAATTGATCTAATATAGATTTTAAGTTTCTTGGATTAGAGAATTCTCTTTTACCAGTAACATTTATTCCTAAAACTGAAATTTGATTTATAAAATCTTTAATCTTATCATCATCTGGTATTTCATGTACACGGTAAATAGATGGATAATTTAAATAGAAAAGATGGGATGCGACAGTTTCATTAGCCGCAATCATAAAGTCCTCTATTAAATTTTCTCCTTTATCTTGTTCTCTTAAAACTACATCAATAGCTTTACCTTTATCATCAACTATTATCTTAGCTTCTTTAGCATCAAAATCTAAATAACCTCTTGATTCTTTTTCTTTTCTTAATATTTCTGCTAGCTCTTCCATTAGTTTTAATGTATCAGCGTACTCTTTATAATCTTCTGGTATTTCTTCATTATTTAATATCTTATTAACATTTTTATAAGTCATTTGCTTTCTTGATTTAATAACAGATTCAAATATATCATGATCAACTACCTTACCCTTAGGATCTATTTCCATAACGCAAGATATTGCAAGTCTATCAACATCTGGATTTAATGAACAAATACCATTACTTAATTTATGTGGAAGCATAGGTACAACTCTATCTGCTAAATATACAGAAGTTCCTCTTTCTAATGCTTCTTTATATAACTCAGTACCTTCTTTAACATAATATGATACATCTGCGATATGTACTCCTAAACAAAAGTTTTCACCCTTTTTCTCAATACTTACTGCGTCATCTATATCTTTAGTATCATCACCATCAATAGTAAATATCATTTGATCTCTAAGATCTCTTCTACCTACCATTTCTTGTTCTGATACTTCTGATGGTAATTTATCTACTTCATCCATAACCGCATCACTAAATACATCATTTATTTCATAATTATACATAATAGATAATATATCTACACCAGGATCATTTTTATGACCTATAATCTTATTTACCTTACCTAAATATTTATAATTACCCATTTCTTTAACTATAGAAACTTGTAACTTATGTCCATCTACTAAATTAGGTAAATCTTCTTTATCTAATATTATTTCCATTTTTAGTTTTTCATCATCTGGAGTAAATTTAGGTTTACCATTTATTATATTAAATTCACCTACAACTAAATTATTTTCTTCTTTTAGTACTTTAATAACTCTAGCTTCAGTCTTTTTGCCTGTTCCTTTTACTGGTTCAATAACAACTATATCATTATTTAATGCGCCATTTATATTCTTTTCATCAATATAATAATCATCATCTATTCCTTCTACTGATACAAAAGCATATCCTCTTCTATTAACGTGTATTTTTCCTTTTAATAAATGACTGTTGTTAAATAACATATATTTATCTTTTCTTGTTCTATAAATAAGCATTTCTTGTTCTAAGTCTTGAAGCACTTCCATTAAAGAAGTAATTTCATTAACTGAAGTTAAATGTAAGTTATTCGCAATCTCCATTGAATCAAGCGCTTTTTCATCTTTCCCTAATAATTCTAATACTGAGTCTCTCATAATAACCCTCCATATATTAATTTTATCATAAAATTGTATAAAAATAGTATAATATTATGCATATTATTTGACATATCTCACTTTTAAATTTAAAATTATTAATGAGAGGTGAAAATATGATTATACCTACAGGAGAATACAGTGATAATAGTATTCATAGATATATAAATCGTAAAAAGAATTCTTTATTAAATAATGTCGGAGACTCTTTATTAATATTCAGTCATAACTATCATAGATCAGTAGATGACGCAATTAATTTATATATTAGTTTGGGTGAGGTTAGTTTAATAAAAAATAGTAATATGGATAATAATTCAAAAGGCTTATTAAATAAAATTAATGCATCAAAAAATAGATTGTTAAATGAAAAATTAATTGGTTTAAAAAGAAATAGCGAAAAGAAAAAAGAAGATATTAAAGAATTAAAAAAGCAAATGAATACAATTGACAAAATAGATATTAAAAAATATCTACTAGACAGAAATGACGCCGAAGCAATAAAGAAAATGATAACAGATAAAGAAATAGCTGATTTGGATGCAGAGATGTTGTCTAGTTTAATTGTTGATTATGAAAATTTAAAAGTATATACATTAAATCAAGATTATTCATTGGCAAAGTCCTTTTTAGAAAATGAATCTGATCCAAATTATGAAATAGAATTAATAAAAAATGAAAAATCAAGATCATTTATGAAGTATCAAGAAGAATATAGAAATTATATAAACTCTATTGAAAATATTATTAAAAGACATCATGTATTAGATGATAATTTAAGAGAGAACATTTCTGAGGCAAACGCTAATATAAGAAATATGATTACTAATTCAATAGAATTTGTAAAAGATGCAAAATTACCATCAGATGATGTTTTAAATCAAAGTAATGATTTAGTTATGAATATGGTTAATAGTAGTAAAATGAAAAAAGAAGATAAAAAAGAATTATTAGATCCACTTAAGTATATTATAGATGCATATTCAAAATTAATTAATATTAAAAAAAGTGATGTCGTTAAAACTACTACCGAAAGAATAAACAATTCAACATCACAACAAGAAACAGAAAAAAATAAAAAGACTTTTAATTAAGTCTTTTTTTATTATAATAAAGTCATTACTAAACAAATTACAAAGAAGATAATTCCTAAAGCTAATGTAAAACGGCTAATAAATAATTCAAAACCTCTTTCTTTTCTTTCTGCAAATAGTTCTGAACTAGCACCCACTAATATATTACCTGCATCTTCTGCTTTATCACTTTGTAATAATACTACTGAAATTAATAATACTGATACTATCATTAATACTACTTCCATGTTCTTTCCTCCAGTCAATATTAGTATTATACTACATTTTATTTAAATTGAAAATACCAAACTAACAAATAAATTAAAGACATGACAATAGAAATAACAAAGTAAAATAACCTGTTTTTATCTTTTTTTATCATAGTTATTAATAATAAACTAGTTATTAGAATTCCTCCAACTAAATATTCCAATGAATATATATCAGAATAATTATATATATGACTGTTTTTTACAAATATATCTGATAATGCTAATATTAAAAAATTAAATATATTACTACCCAACATATTAGATATAGACATATCTATATTATTTAATTTTAATAATGCGTATGTAGAAACCACTTCTGGAATTGATGTTGTTATACCAAGAAGTATAGCTCCTACAGTAGATGAAGAAATTTTTGGATAAATATGAGTAATCTTATCAGCTTGAAGTGTTAATAAAATACTTAATAAAATCAAAAATACTGAACATATAATAAATTTTATTAAAGGATTTTTAACATATTCAGTTTTATTATTATCATCAGAATTAGTTTTTATTACTTTAATCATATATAGAACATACATGATTATTAAAGTTATGGTTGCTAAATTATAAAATGGTGTTGTTATACCTATTAAAATCAAAATGTATTCTATAATTAATATAATACATTCATATTTATATTTTGAATCTGTATTTTTAAAAATTTTTTTCTTAAAAAACCAAATATTATATATAGCAAGTACAAAAATATTAAACATATCACTTCCTAATATATCTCCAAAAGATAAGCTTGGATTATTAATTAGAACTGCTGATATGCTTGTTACTAATTCTGGCAAAGATGTAATAGATGCGATTAAAAGACCTCCAATAAATGCTGAACCAAGTTTAGTTTGCTTACTTAAAGCATCACCATAATATGATAATTTAATACTTAAAAACATAGTTAAAAAAGCAAGCACTAAAAAAAATATTCCATCCATAAATATCACCTTATTAAAGTATATTTATGATATGGAATATTATTCTTATATTTCTTCTTCTATTCTAATTAATTCATTATATTTACAAATTCTATCAGTTCTAGACATAGAACCTGTTTTAATTTGACCTAAATTAAGACCTACTGCTAAAGAAGCGATAGTTGTATCTTCTGTTTCACCACTTCTATGAGAAATAATTGTATTATAATTATTTGCTCTAGCAAGTTCAATAGTTTCTAATGTTTCAGTAATAGTACCTATTTGATTAACTTTTAATAAAATTGCATTACCTGCTTTATTATCTATACCCATTTGAAGACATTTCTTATTAGTAACAAACAAATCATCTCCAACTAATTGAACTTTATCTCCAATTCTTTCAGTTACTAATCTAAATCCTTCCCAATCGTTTTCATCTACTGGATCTTCTATGGATATAATTGGATATTTATTAACTAAATCTTCATAGTATTCAATTAATTCTTCAGTAGTTAAACTTCTACCTTCTCCCACTAAATTATATTTACCATCAGAATAGAATTCAGAAGCCGCAACATCTATTGCCATACATACATCTTTACCAGGTTCATATCCAGCTTTTTTAATAGCTTCCATAATTAATTCAAATCCTTCAGCATTTGAATTTAAGTCTGGAGCAAATCCTCCTTCATCACCAACTGAAGTAACTAATCCTTTTTCTTTTAAAACAGATTTAAGATTATGGAATACTTCTGCTCCTACTCTTACTCTTTCTTTAATAGTATCTCTAATAGGAATAATCATATATTCTTGAAAATCTAATTTATTATCTGCGTGAGCTCCGCCATTAATAATATTCATCATTGGTCTTGGTAAAGACATATTTCCATCACCAAATGTATCACATACATATTCATGTAATTTCTTACCTTCGTCTAAGGCACATGCTTTTAAATATGCCATAGAAATACCTAATATAGCATTAGCTCCATATTTAGATTTAGTATCAGTACCATCTAATTCTATCATCTTATAATCAAGCTCTTTTTGTTTTCCTGTTTCAAAACCTATAAGAGCATCTCTTAAATCTGTATTAACATTATTAACTGCTTTTAAAACCCCTTTACCTAAGAATCTTGATTTATCTTGATCTCTTAATTCTAAAGCTTCTCTTTCACCAGTAGATGCTCCTGATGGGACAGCTGCTCTTCCAACTATTCCATTATCTAAAATAACATCTACTTCAACTGTTGGATTACCTCTAGAATCTAATATTTCTCTTCCTTTTATATCTTTTATTTTACTCATATTATTACCTCCATGTTATATTATACTCTTTTTTTTACATAATAAATAAATTTATTAATAATTTTTACATTATTTTTATTTATTATGATATAATATTTATAATTGGAGTGATTTTATGAAAATAGTTGAATTACAACCAGAAGAATTTAATAAGTTTATTGAAAAATTTCCTTATAAAAACTTTTATCAAACTACAGAATATGGTTTATTAATGGGAAGACATCAATTTAACGAATACTATTTAGGTCTTGCTGATGAAGCAGATAATATTGTTGCGGCCACTCTAATTTTAGTTAATAAAGTATTTATAGGCTATAAATGGGGATATTGTCCTAGAGGTTATTTAATTGATTATTCAAATGAAGAATTGGTTAAAACTTTTACTGAAGAATTAATACTATACTTAAAAAAAAGAAACTTTATGTTTGTTAAAATAGATCCAATTATTATTTATAAATCAAGAAATAATAAAGGAGAAATAGTACCTGGAATAGATAATGAGAAAATTTTTAATAATCTTATTTCTTTAGGTTATGAACATTCAGGTTTTAATTTAAACTTCGAAAATTTAAAACCAAGATGGAATGCAGTAGCTACATTCAATGATACAGATCAAATTTTCTATAAATTTTCTAAAGAAAAAAGAAATAAAATAAGAAAAGCAGAAAAATTGGGTGTGGAAATACTTAAAGGTAATCCAGAAGACATAAGAGCATTCTATGAATTTGTTGAAAAGAAACATTCAAGAAAACTAAATTACTATTTAGATATGTATGAAATATTTGGTATGAAAGATATGTTTGAATTATATTTTGCTAATATAAATACATCTAAATTTGTAGAAAAAAGTAAATACTATTATGAACAAGAAGAATTAAGAAATAATGAAATAAATCAAGAATTAGAAGAAAATATAAATAGTAATAACGCTAATAATATTATTAAAAGGAAAATGCATTCAGATATGCTTTTAAACAATTATAAACAAAATATTATTAATGCCACTAATTTATTTAAAGAATATCCTAGTGGAAAACTTATTGGTTCTTGTGCTGTTGTTAAATATAATCAAGAAATATTCTTTTTAATAACAGGATATAATAAAGATTACAAAAGCTATTGTCCAATACATTATATGTTTTACCAAATAATGGAAAAATATCATAAAGAAGGATATAATAAATTTCATTTAAATGGTATTTCAGGTGATTTTAGTAAAACATCACCATTATTAGGATTAACAAATTTTAAATTAGGTTTTGGAACACATGTTGAAGAATATATAGGAGAATTCACTCTAGTAATAAATAGACACAAAACTAATGTTTATAATAAATTAAACCCTATATTTGAATGGTTAAATACTCCAGTAATATAAAATCAAAAAGAAACATTAATTTGTTTCTTTTTTTGTAAGAAAAAAGAAGTGATGTTAATCACTTCTTTAATATTATTATAATTACTTAATAATTTTAGTAACTTTACCTGCACCAACAGTTCTTCCGCCTTCTCTGATAGAGAATTCAGTACCTTCTTCTAAGGCAATTGGGCAAATTAATTTAACTGTCATTGATACATTATCTCCAGGCATAACCATTTCAGTTCCTTCTGGTAATGTTACTTCACCAGTAACGTCAGTAGTTCTGAAATAGAATTGTGGACGATAGTTACTGAAGAATGGAGTATGTCTTCCACCT
>Ga0129307_1001525_pt1 | contig 23946 bp, 19 predicted proteins | sample P1105metagenome_FD_94437 | JGI IMG/M metagenome (GOLD analysis project Ga0129307, IMG submission 94437) | Capybara group fecal microbial communities from Wisconsin, USA - P1105 metagenome | ecosystem: Host-associated > Mammals > Digestive system > Large intestine > Fecal | place: USA: Wisconsin... | reverse complement strand
ATCGAATACTACAACAATGACCGGATAAAGTTACGCCTAAAAGGAATGAGCCCGGTACAATACCGGACTCATAACTCAATTTTATCCTAACTTTTAACCGTCCAACTTTCTGGGGTCGGTTCAAATAAATCCGGGGGGACAAAACCCGCATTCTTCTTGGAGTTCGCGGATTGCGGCTTTTTCTGGAGTTTCGCCTTTGTCGATGATCCCTGCCGGAAATTCGAGCATAATCGCTTGCATGCCGTGGCGGTATTGCTTTGTCATTGCCCACCTGTTATCTTTCGTGCGGGCGAGAATCATCACCCAATCGGGTTGCCACAGCGTATAGAAATCGTCAATAACTTTCCCGTTCGGCAACTCGCATTTTTCCTTGGCGACTTTCAGCCAAGGTGCGTCCACTAAATCTTCCGAATCCAAAAGCTTCCACGGTTTCATGGATGCAAATTTAGAAAAATGAATCAAGCGAATTAAAGTGAAAATGCCTTGTGCAAATTCTTGATGATGTCGCTAGGGAGCATGCTGAATGCGCCGAACTGTTCACGGGCGATTCGTCCTGCTTTTTGATGCAATAGAGCTCCGAGAACGGCTGCTTCGGCTGTTCCGATTCCTTGTGCGAGAAGTGCAACAATGATTCCCGTGAGGACATCTCCGCTACCGCCTTTGGCCATGCCTGAATTGGCGACAGGAATAACGTAAACGTTTCCGTCGGGTGTAGCGATGTATGTGGGAGCGCCTTTTAGTAAAAGAACTTTGTTTGTGCTTGTAGCGATGCTTCTTAAACGATTCGGAATTTCGAAGCTGTCGGGGAGCTTGCCAAAGAGTCTTGCGAATTCTCTCACGTGCGGCGTTAAAATGGCCGGTGCTTGCATATTTTGCAGATATTCGATGGCCGCACTATCGCATGTGGGGGAGTTGTCGTTTAAAGAGGCTATTGCGTTTAATGCGTCTGCATCAATAACGGTGGGCGTGTTCAGTTGCGGCAACAGTTCAAGGACTGCTTTGATGGTCTCTTTATCTGTTGAAAGCCCTGGGCCAATGGCGACTGCGTTGGCGTGTTCTGCACGTTTGATGATTGTTGGATTGTGTTGCGGTTGCAAAGTCCCGCGGCGTTCCCCGGCGCAGTTACCTTTATAATTGGTGTCGTCCTCACGTTTTTCGCTGTCTTCTAAACTGCAAAATACGGGTTCCGAAAGCTTTGTCTGCAACACCGGCATTATCGCTTCAGTAGTCGCTAGTGTGACGAGTCCAGCTCCGCTGCGGAGAGCTGCTTCTGTGCAGAGTGCGGCTGCTCCCGGCATGTCTTTGGAACCTGCGATAATTAGTGCGGTTCCTTGTGTTCGCTTGTCGCCCCATTCATTGCGTTTCGGGAGCAACTGCGAAATTGCGTCTTCTGTGACGAGATAATTCTTTTCGTCGAATTGCTTTACGAGTTCGTTTGGGTAATTGAGGTTTGCGACGGTAGCTTTGCCGAATGCACTTCCGCCTTCTTTTGCGTAAGCGTCCAATCGCGGAAATCCGAACAACGTTGTTTCATTTGCGCGAATGCAAATGTCGTTGCAAATGTGCGCTGCGGAATCGTATCCCGTAGGAGCGTCTGCCGCAATCACGGGGAGACCGCTGTTGTTGATGACCTGTACTGCATTTGCGAATGCAGTACGGAGTTCGCCTTTCGCGCCGTTTCCGAGCATGCAATCGACAATGAGCTTGAAGCCGTCTAGCAGTTCGGTAACTTCGTAGAGTTGCCCACCCGCTTTGAAAAAATCTTTGAGGGCTAACTTCGCTTCGTTTTGAAATTTATTCGTCGGAGCGAGACTGAAAACGGTGTTTTTAATTCCGGCTTGCAAAAGAAGCTTTGCAAGAACGAGTCCGTCACCGCCGTTGTTGCCGCCGCCGATGAACACGGCAACGGGTTCTAACGATTTTGCTTGAACCAGTTTGAATAAAGCAAGTCCCGCCTCTTGCATCAACGTGTATCCGCTTTGGATAACATCTTGCTCGGTGGGACTCTCTTTTTGCCGTTCCGCTAAAAACTTTTTCGAAGCGGCATCCAATTCTCGCATGCAGCTTGTTGAAAGAATAGGCGTCAAGTTTAAAGCGGAAAGCGCACTCATTTTTAGATGTACTTACAATTAAATGAACCAGTAGGTGACACCGAACTTGAACATCATCGTGTGTGCGCCCTTTAGGTTAATTTGGGAGTACTTGATGCCTTTTTTAATATTGCCGTTTTCGTCAAGTGATTCTGCTTCAAAAACTTCTTCATAGGTTTTTACGTCAGGGAAGATTTCGTTGAAGCCCATGTACCAACGGAAGCTCACGCTTAAATTGTCTAAAATGAAGTAGCCGGCACCGACATTGAGACCGAATTCTGCGACGGATTGTTCAACATTATTGAATGTCTTGTAATCTTTTTCAGATCCGTTGCTTGTGTATTCTGCACTTGTATTGATGGCTATTTGAGGTGCGATTTCAAGGAAGAAACCATTTCCGAGAACACCGCGCAGGTAAAGTGCGATGTCAATGAACATTTGGTTGTAGCAGAATTCTTCGCTTTCTTCATCGTCACCGTCTTTATGGTTTACGTTGAAAATGCGGAAAGAAATTTCAGGAGAAAATTGGAGTCCTTCTGCCATGGTAAAGCGACCTGCTATACCAAACTCTCCACCGAAACCAGTAGGATTTTCATAGCCGTTGTCTGAGAGGTTCTCAAAACCCCAGAAGAACCCGTAAATAAATGTTGCGTTGACGCCGATGCTAAAGGGGGCTTTTTTCTTGACGGGTACGGGTTCGTCAATCGGCATGGGGTCGTTGTTTTCGATGCTTGCGTTTGCAACGTTGTCATTTGTTGCATTAGCGTTTGTTTGTTCCGTAGTCGGTTGCTGAACTTCTGTATTTTGTTCGACTTGCGTTCCTGCATAAGCGGGGGCTTCTGCAGCGTTAGGAGCGGTTTGTGTGTAGTCCGCTTGTCCGTAATTTTGATCGTAAGTTTGCTCGTTGGGTTGGTCGTAAGATTGTGCAAACGAGAATGCCGTAGCACAGAGGACTGTCAAAAGACCTGTTGCAAGATTTTTCATAAAAACTCCTTTTAAGTGGATTCCTTTGTTGGAACATCCCTTCCTTGTAATGAAAATATAATAAATGGATAAATCTGTTTTGGCGCTTTATGCTCCAAAATGGAAAAAAATTGGTGCTTTTACCTTGACTAATTAAATGAAAATATGTATATATGAATTGTTGTTCATATATTTAAATAATTAAAGAGAAAAAAATTATGTGTAAAGCATCGAATATGCAGAACATTTCCATCGATACGCTTTTTGAACTTTCAGAGTTCTTCAAGTTCTTTGGCGATACGACTCGCATTCGCGTGATTCATCTGTTGCTTTCGGGCGAAATGTCGGTGAGTGCCATTGCTGAAAAACTGAACCTTGAACAGTCCGTGGTGAGCCACCAGCTGCGAATTTTGCGTACGGCAAATCTCGTTAAGCCGACGCGTGACGGTCGCAAGATTTATTACGCTCTTGATGACGAGCATATTGGCGAGATTTTCAATACGGGTCTTGCTCATATTTTGCACAAGAAGAAGGGTTAATCATGGATTTCGTATCTACTTTTGTTCATGAATTTATTACGCTGTTTTCGGAGATGGCGCCGTTCTTGCTGCTCGGTTTTTTGCTTGCAGGAATACTCCACGTGTGGGTGCCGAACCATGTTTATGTGCCGAAAATTTCGAAACCGAATTTTGCTTCGGTGCTGTGGGCGGCTCTGTTTGGCGTTCCGCTTCCGATTTGCAGTTGCGGCGTGATTCCGACATCGATTGCGATTCGCAAGGAAGGGGCGAGCAAGGGCGCGAGCGTGAGCTTTTTGATTTCGACTCCTGCGACGGGCGTGGATTCCATTTTGGCGACGTATTCGCTGCTGGGGCTCCCATTTGCGATTTTGCGTCCGGTGGCCGCTTTTGCAACGGCTTTGTTCGGCGGTGTGCTGACAAACTTTGCAACGCGAGGCGAAGAATCTCATGATAACGTGGCGGCACTGCGTGGCGGAACGTCGAACTTGAAACACGAACATCATGAGCATGAACAACATCATGAGCATGAGCACTGCGAATGCGGAGACCACGATGATTGCGACGGTGACGATTGCGGATGCGGCTGCAGTGAACATGGTTGTTGCTGCGATAACCGCGACGTTCACGATGCAAGCTTTATAGAAAAGCTTAAAGAAACGTTCCGCTATGGTTTAGTCAATATGGTGGGCGATGTAAGCAAGTGGCTTATGATTGGCCTTGTGCTCGGTGCGTTGATTTCTGCGTTTGTGCCGAACGAACTGTTCCTTGCGTTGCGGGAATATCCGTTGCTCTGCATGATTTGCGTGCTGCTGTTGGCAATGCCGATGTACACTTGTGCGACGGGTTCCATTCCGCTGGCGTTAGCGCTTGTCGCGAAGGGCATTACGCCGGGGGCGGCCTTGGTGCTCTTGATGGCGGGCCCTGCGACGAGTATCGCTTCGATGCTTGTTGTCGGGAAGGCTTTTGGCAAGCGCACTTTGATTGCTTACTTGGTCTCGATTGCCGTTGGTGCGATTGGCTTTGGCTTCATTGTCGATACGTTCTTTATGGACACGTTCCTTTCGGCGATGCTCCCGCAAGGTTCTGCGGAATGCCATGGACACGGGGTATTGGGCGTGTTCGATTACGTTTGTGCAGGGCTTTTGGCTGCATTCATGATTTATGCAAAGTTTGTCCATAAGGAATGCGACGGCCATTGCGGCTGTGGCTGCGGTTGCGGCGATTCTTGCAAGTGCGCGGACTCTTGCGAAGATAAACACTGCGATTGCGGAGATGGTCACGGCGACGAATGCGATGACGAACATGAGCATTGCCGCTGCGGCGAACATGGACATGTTCACGAAGCGGAACACATGGAACCCTCAAAAAATAAATTACAGGTCCCGAAGACAATTGAAAAGACGTATAAAGTATTCGGTATGAATTGCAGCCATTGCAAGGCGTGCGTCGAAAAAGCGGTACGTGCACTTGATGGAATCATATTTGCCGTAGCCGATGTCGCGAGCAAATCTCTGCATGTGGAATATCACGACGCAGATGATGTTGACGAGACCGCTTTAAAAACGGCAATTGAAGAAGCCGGTTTCGAGTTCGGCGGCGAAGCTTAAGTTGCGACGTTATTCAGTGTGCGTCTCTAAACTTCGCCAATACGGGCTAGCTTGAGTAGAGGCATTCCTGCTTCGCGGCTTTCGTCCAGGTTTACAGTAAAATCGATGCTCCAGTCGTTGAATTCTTCTTCGTCTTGGAGCATTTGCTGTATGCACATCGTGTTGCCTTCGTAGGTGACGATCGTGTGTGCCATGGCACGGCCTTCTACGTCCATGCGGAACTTGTGATGTTCGGCTGTGTAGGCGGCCATCGTTTCGAGTAAACGCTTTTCGGTCCACGGCGATCCTTCGGCGTCCGCTAAAAGTTCTCCTTCGGCGAGGTCGTCGGCAAGGCTGTCCAGAACGTCGCTGAAGTCCTGTTTTTGCAAGCTCATCATAATCTGGAAAATACGCTGGCGCACCATGGAGAGGAACCGCTTCTTGTCGTAGGTGATGTCGGCGGCGGCCTTGTCTGCGCCAAAAGCCTTTTCGGCCTCGTCTTCGGCGGTGCCTGCATCCAGACGTTTCTGATAATCTTCCGGGTGCGCCATCTTTTCCCATTCTTCTAACAAACTAGAGTCAACACGGCGGATCATTTCGCCAAGGTAGTCTTGCATTTCCAATAGTTCTTCGTTCTTGTAGCCGTCGGGCACGGTCTGCGAAAGCACTTTATAGACACCGTTCAAGTGGCGGAGCAAAATTGCTTCCATGCGCTGCAAGTTGTACTGCTTCACGTATCCGCTGAACGTGCTGAAGTTCTCGAACATTTCGCGCACGATGGACTTGGGTTCAATGTTTTCATCGACCCATGGGTGGATTTCGGCGAATGCGTTGAACGTATCGTAGATAAAGTCGCGGAGCGGCTTGGGGTATTCGACTTTTTCGAGTTCTTCGAGGCGCTGGTTGTATTCCATGCCTTGGGCCTTGAGCTCGTTCATGCGTGCATCGCGGGCCTTGTTCTGCTGGATTCGCAGAATGGCATCGGGATTTTCAAGGATACTTTCACATAAAGTAATTACGTCTAGCGCGTATTCAGGGCTTTCGCGGTCGAGTTTCGGGAGCGTGTCGAGTAGGTAAAGCGAAAGCGGCTGGTTCATCGAAAAGTCATCTTGCAAGTCCATGTTCACGCGCAAGTGGCTGTATCCCGGCGCAACGGCTGGCACGAATTCGATAATCTTCTTTTCGACGAGGCTGCGGAACAACAAGAAGGCGCGGTGCTGCAACTGCTTTTTGCTGGCATTGCTTTCGTGGCAATCCTTCAAGAGCGTGCGCATGGCGCGGCAACCGTCTGTCGGACGGCTCAAGATGTTCAAAAGCATCCCGTGGTTCACCTGGAAACTGGATGTGAGCGGTTCCGGTGCGGAGTCGATTAAACGTTTGAATGTGTTCTCGTCGAACGGAATGTAGCCGTGCTCGGGTGGTTTTCGCTTTTGGAATTTCTTTCCTGTCGTGCGTGTTTTGGCTTCGAGTTTGAGATTCTCAATGACGTGCTCTGGTGCTTGCGCAACGACGTAACCGACGTTATCAAAACCTTTTCGGCCTGCGCGACCTGCAATTTGGTGGAAGTCTCGTGCGGTGAGGATGGCCGTCTTGTCGCCGCTGTACTTGCAAAGCTGCGTAAAGAGAACCGTGCGGATAGGCACGTTCACGCCTACGCCAAGCGTATCGGTTCCGCAGATGACTTTGAGCAACCCTTGTTGGGCGAGCTTTTCGCAGAGAATGCGGTATTTGGGCAAAAGTCCCGCATGGTGTAGTCCGATGCCTTGCTTGAGCCAGCGCTTGACATCCGGACCGTACGGGCTTGCGAAGCGGACTTCTTTGATGGCTTCGTTGATCTTGACTTTTTCTTCTTTTGTACACAAGTCAAGGCTCATGAAGTTCTGTGCGTTGCTTGCCGCTGCGGCCTGTGTAAAGTGAACAACGTAAACAGGTGCCTTGCCTTCGTTCACGAGCTTTTGTACTTCCGTTGAAATTTCTGTGGTGCTGTAGCTGAAATCAAGAGGCACCGGACGCTGAGAAGAACGGACGGTCACGGATTCGCGGCCGGTATGCTTGGTCATGTCGCGTTCGAAAAATTCAGTCGCGCCGACGGTCGCGCTCATCAAGAGGAATCGCGATTGCGGGAGCGTCAAAAGCGGAATTTGCCAGGCGACACCGCGTTCGCGGTCGGAGTAGTAGTGGAATTCGTCCATCACGATGTCTATGATGGAAAGCGTTTCGCCTTCGCAGAGCGCCATGTTCGAAAGAATTTCTGCAGTGCAGCAGATGATGGGAGCGTCGCGATTGACGGTGGCGTCACCCGTCGAAAGCCCGACGTTCTCGGCGCCGAATTCCTTGCAGAGAGCCATCCACTTTTCGTTCACGAGAGCCTTGATGGGGCAGGTATAGACGCTTCTGCGTCCATGCACTAGGCTGTCAAAATGGAGTGCAAGCGCTACCATGGATTTTCCACTTCCAGTCGGCGTGTTGAGAATGACGTTTTTGCCATCTAGAAGTTCAAGGATAGCTTCTTCTTGGGTGGGGTACAGCGTTGTTCCGCGAGCTTCTGCCCACGCCATAAATTGTTCTAATACATCTTCTGATGAAATATCTGCACGGTTTCCGTGGGCTTTTTCTACCAGTTCATCCAAAAATTCTTTGAGAATACGCTTGTTTTGCTCTGCCATAGTGCCCCAAAGATAACTTTTTGAAACGAAATCGTAAGAAGTTTTCTATTTTTGGACTCAAAGGAGATTTGTAATGAAAGGAATCGTACTTGCTGGTGGATCCGGCACTCGTTTGTATCCGCTTACGATGGTGACATCGAAGCAGTTGTTGCCGGTTTATGACAAGCCGATGATTTACTATCCGCTTTCGACTCTCATGTTGGCGGGTATTCGTGACATTCTCATTATTTCGACACCTACGGATTTGCCGAACTTTGAACGTTTGCTGGGCGATGGTTCCGCAATGGGTCTTAATTTGAGCTACAAGGTGCAGCCGAGCCCGGATGGACTTGCCCAGGCATTTATTCTTGGCGAAGAATTCATCGGAAACGATTGCTGTGCGATGGTGCTCGGTGATAACATTTTCTATGGAAACGGTTTTAGCCCGCTTTTGAAGGCAGCGGTAAAGAACGCCGAGCAAAACGGTCGTGCAAGTGTGTTCGGCTATTATGTCGAAGACCCGGAACGTTTTGGCGTTGTGGAATTCGACGATAATGGCAAGGTGATTTCGGTCGAAGAAAAGCCGAAGGAACCCAAGAGCAATTATGCGATTACGGGACTCTATTTCTACGATAATCGCGTAGTTGAATTTGCGAAAGCTCAAAAGCCTAGTGCCCGCGGCGAACTTGAAATTACAGACCTCAACAAGACGTATCTTGATAAGGGCGAGTTGGATGTGAAGCTCCTTGGTCGTGGATTTGCTTGGCTTGATACTGGTACGATGGATAGCCTTATCGAAGCGGGCGAGTTCGTGAAAATGGTCGAGAACCGCCAGGGCATCCAAATTTCTGCAATCGAAGAAATCGCTTACATCAACGGCTGGATTAGCAAGGAAAAACTCTTGGAGTCTGCTGCTAAGTATGGCAAGTCTCCCTATGGCCAGCACCTCAAAAAAGTCGCAGAAGGAAAGATCAAGTATTAAATGATGTGTAATGTGAAATGTGTAATGAGTAATTAGTAATTAGTAATGAGTAATTAGTCTCTTCACATTCCACACTTCACATCTCACATTTTACACTCAACCACTTTTTATTATGAAACGTTCAATTGTTATCACCGGCGGTGCGGGCTTTATCGGGAGCCATGTGGTTCGCCTCTTTGTCAACAAGTATCCCGAATACAAGATTATTAACCTTGACAAGCTCACTTATGCGGGTAATCTTGCGAACCTTAAGGACATCGAAGATAAGCCGAACTACAAGTTCGTGAAGATGGACATCTGCGACTTTGATGCGTTCTACAAGCTCATGCAAGATGAAAAAGTCGATGGCATCATTCACCTCGCTGCTGAAAGCCACGTGGATCGTTCCATCAAGGATCCGTTCACGTTCGCCAAGACCAATGTCATGGGTACGCTCACGCTTTTGCAGGCCGCCAAGCTCTATTGGGAAAGCCTTCTGGAAAAGTACGAGGGCAAGCGTTTCTACCACATCTCCACTGACGAAGTCTATGGCGCCCTCAAGATGAATCACCCCGAAGGCATCACGCCTCCGTTCACGACGACGGCTTCTAGCTCGGAACACCACTTGGCTTACGGTGACGACTTCTTCTACGAGACGACCAAGTACACGCCGCATTCTCCGTATTCCGCTTCGAAGGCTGGCTCTGACCACTTTGTACGTGCGTTCCACGACACTTACGGCATGCCGACGATCGTTACGAACTGCTCCAACAACTATGGTCCGTACCAGTTCCCCGAAAAGCTCATCCCGCTCTTCATCAATAACATCCGCCACAAGAAGCCGCTGCCGGTTTACGGCAAGGGCGAGAACGTTCGCGACTGGCTCTTTGTTGAAGACCATGCCCGTGCGATTGACGTGATATTCCACAACGGAAAGATTGCTGAAACTTATAACATCGGTGGTTTCAACGAATGGAAGAACATCGACATCATCAAGGTCGTAATCAAGACCGTCGACAAGCTGCTTGGCCGTGCGGAAGGCGAAGACTTGAACCTCATCACGTATGTGACGGACCGCTTGGGCCACGACGCCCGCTACGCTATCGATTCTACCAAGCTCCAGAAGGAACTCGGCTGGGAACCGTCCTTGCAGTTCGAAGAAGGCATCGAGAAGACGGTGCGCTGGTACCTCGACAACCAGGAGTGGCTGGACAATATCACCAGCGGCGACTACGAAAAGTATTACGAAACGATGTACAAGAATAGGTAAGAGGTGTGAGGTCGGGCTTTGCCCTTTGAGGTCGCGACATTCGTCGCTTTGAGTTGTAGTTAGGCGGCAAAGCCGCGATTATTGATACTCATGCCTCAGAGGGAGCAATGCGACCGACCTCGTAGCTCGTAGCTAAAAAATCGGAGATTTTTTATGTCCAAATTCAACTTTATCAAAACTTCTATTGAAGGTGTGACAATCATCGAACCGACGGTCTATGGTGACCATCGCGGCTATTTCATGGAAACCTACAACAAGGCTGAGTTTGACGCTGCCGGCTTGAACATGGTTTTTGTACAAGATAATGAATCCCGCAGCAAGAAGGGCGTGCTCCGCGGGCTCCATTTCCAGAAAAAGAACCCGCAGGGCAAGCTTGTGCGTGTCATCGAAGGCGAAGTCTTTGATGTAGCTGTTGATCTCCGCAAGGGGAGTCCTACGTTTGGCAAGTGGGAAGGCGTGACGCTTTCTGCCGAAAACAAGAAGCAGTTCTACATCCCCGAAGGCTTTGCTCATGGTTTCGTCGTGCTCAGTGAAACGGCGACGTTCGTGTATAAGTGCACCCGCCTTTACGACCCGAAGGACGAAGGCGGCCTCATGTGGAACGATCCCGCGATAGGCATCGAATGGCCGGTGGGCAACGGTTTTGAACCGCTCCTCTCCGAAAAGGATACGAAAAACCCGGCCCTCAAGGACCTGGGATTTGCATTTGAACTTTAGTTGCTAGTCATTGGTTGTTAGTTATTAGATTTTTTTGTTCAATTGCGGTCTAGTCGTTAGAATATCATTGGCCAAAGGCTATTGACTAATGACTATCGACCGTAATCGTAAACAAAAATTTCTATTTTTTCGCATCATGAAAAACATACTTATTGTTTGTACTGGAAATATTTGCCGTAGCCCCACAGGCGAGTATCTTTTGAAAAAGGAACTTGGTCCTGATTTTAACGTCATTAGTGCAGGGCTTGGTGCATTGGTTGATAATCCCGCCCATGAAATTTCACAGAAAATTGCCATGGAACATGGCGTGGATATGAGCGCTCATAGGGCTCGACAGATTAACTTGGATATCCTCAAATGGGCCGACCTGATTCTCGTGATGGAGAACGGTCATAAGAGAGAACTTCTGCGTAGGTACCCTTGGCTCGATGGTAAGGTATTCCGCTATGGAGAATCCCATCAGGTCGATATTCCTGACCCTTATAGACGGCCTGAAGCCGCTTATGTCATGGCGTGGAATTTCATTTCGAAATTGACGCCGTACTGGGTTGAAAAGATTAAGCAAAGTGAAGCCAATCACTAACAAATAGAAAGGTAACTTATGAATAAAATTGGTATAGCTCTTTGTGGAGTCGCCGCCGCCATCTTGAGTGGTTGTTTTGCCGCACCTCAGATGCGAATGGATGTCTCCACGGATTCCACGTCCTATAATGGAATTACGTTCAAGCTACACTCCATTGATAAAGGCGACATGGGCGAACCGGTGCCGGTTGCTGTAAATCCTAATGCGGGTAAGTTGGAAGACTTGATGGTGGATTCTCTCCCGGACTTGGAATACAGGATTGGACCTCTGGATATGGTGCAAGTTGTTGTTTGGGAACATCCTGAACTTACTTCTCCGATGGGGCAGTACCAGCCGGCAGGTCAGAAGGTCACGACCGAAGGAACGCTTTTCTATCCGTATGCGGGCGTGATTCAAGCTGCTGGTCTTACCGCTCAGGAATTGCGTAATGAAATCACGAAGAGGCTTTCTGACAAAATCTTGAATGATCCGCAGGTGGATGTTCGCGTGACGGGGTACCACAGCCGTAAAGCTTTGGTGACGGGGGCCGTGAACAGACCTGGTTATGTGAAGTTCGATGAAAATCCGATGACCATTCCTGATGTGATTGCGGAAGTGGGTGGCTTTAACGAAAAGGCTGATCCTTCGTTAGTGCAACTTCGTCGTGGAGAAAAAATTTACAACATCGACTATGTTCGTGCATTCAAAGATAATGTTGCTATTGAACGAATCCTTGTGAAACCGGGCGATCAGGTGTTTGTTCCGTTAAGGGCGGAAACAGAAAGGGATAGAAAGGTTTATGTTCTTGGCGAAGTAATGAGAAATAGTGTTGTTCGCATGGATCGCTATTTGACGTTGGCCGAAGCCCTAGCTGCTTCTGGTGGTGTAAATCCGGTTTACGCATCATCCTCTGATATCTATGTTATTAGAAATACAGCTGCGGACAAAATTGATATTTATCAACTGAATGCCAAGAATGCAATGGCTCTTGCGATGGCAGACCGCTTTGAAATGAATCCGCGTGATATCGTTTATGTCGATGCATCTGGTCTTGCTACGTGGAATCGCCTTATTGGCTTAGTCCTTCCGACGGTGAATGTTGTTAGACAGGGTGTCGATATCGGTTACTATGTCCAGTTGATGCATAATAATGGATGGAAGTAATTCGGTATAGGGCGGATTTGAAATGATAAATCTCATTTTATGTGGTGGTAGCGGCACTCGCCTTTGGCCGATTAGCCGCTCCCTGATGCCGAAACAGTTCGCCCGTCTTTTTGACGGAGCGTCCTTGTTCCAGCGTACGGTTAAGACAAATTCCCGCATTTGCAGTGCTCAGTACATCGTGAGCAATGCGGAACAGTATTTTTTGGCCAAAGACCAGCTTGAAGAAGTCCATGCGGAAAACGCTCGCTTCCTTTTGGAGCCTGTTGGCCGCAATACTGCTCCGGCAATCGCTTTGGCTTGCCTTGGTTTGAATTCGGATGATATCGTTCTCGTGTCTCCGTCGGATCACGTGATTCGCAAGACGGACGCTTACGAAGAATGCTTGCGCAAGGCGGAAACTTTTGCTGAAAAAGGTTTCATGGTGACGTTTGGCATTACGCCGACGGGGCCGGAAACTGGCTACGGCTACATCGAATCTGACGGTGAAGATGTCAAGCGCTTTGTCGAAAAGCCGAATCTTGAAACGGCAAAGAAGTATGTCGAATCTGGAAAGTTCTTCTGGAACAGCGGCATTTTCTGCTTCAAGGTCTCGACGTTCCTGGATGAACTTGCCACGTATTCGCCAGATATCTTGACAGCTGCAAAGATTGCTTTTGCAAATGCCAAGAAAGAAAACAAGGATGCTCTCGTCCGTGTCGATCACGAAGACATGATGAACATCCCTTCGAATTCGATTGACTACGCCGTGATGGAAAAGTCGAGCAAGGTGAAGGTCGTGCCGAGTGATATCGGTTGGTCTGATCTTGGTGCTTTCGATTCCCTTTATGGTGAATACGAACATGACGAAAATGGCAACAACGTAAATGCGAAACATTTGGGCATTGGTTCGAAGAACTCGCTTGTACTCGGAGGCCAACGTCAGATTTGCACGATTGATTTGGACAACATGTTGATCGTGGATACGCCGGATGCTTTGTTGGTCGCTCCGCTTGCAAGCAGCCAGAAGGTCAAGAAGGTCGTCGATGAGCTTAAAGCTCGTGGCTCTGACTTGCCGACGGTTCCGCAGACGGTCAACCGCCCGTGGGGTACGTACTCCGTGCTCGAATCGACCGACCGCTACAAGATGAAGCGCATTGTCGTGCGTCCGGGCGAACGCCTCTCGTTGCAGAAGCATTTGCACCGTTCGGAACATTGGGTCGTTGTGAGCGGCACTGCTACAGTGACGGTTGGTGACAAGGTGTTCTACGTGCGTCCGAATGAATCCACTTACATTCCGTCGGGAACACCACATCGCTTACAGAACGAAGGCAAGCTTCCGCTTGTTATCGTTGAAGTCCAAGTTGGCGAATACACCGGCGAAGACGACATCATCCGTATGCAGGACGACTATAAGCGTTCGTAGTTAGTGGTTAGGTTAATCGCTTAACTCTAGCCTTGTCGTCTTGAGCTATTTGCTTAGCATGTCATGCTTGTCAAGAGCTTGCATTGGCAAAAAAAGAAAAAGTCCCAGTTCACTACTGGGGCTTTTCCGTATTTGACTTTTAGAGCGGTTTTATTTATCTTTCCCTATGGTGCAAATGGGTTGATAAAGGAATACGAGATGAACAAGATTCATTCTTTTTCGCATTTTGCATTAGGTGCCGCAATTATAGGTGCTGGTTTTATGAATGCCAGCGCCGCAGACGAAACTATTCGACAGCTCGCCAAGGAACGCGGTCGCTTTATCGGCACAATCTTGAACAGCGAATGGTTCAACGATGCGATTGAGCCGGAATTCGAAGAAATTCACAAGACGCAATTCAACATAGTCGTCGCCGAAAACGAAATGAAGTTCGACGCGACCGAGCCCAAAGAAGACGAGTTCAACTTCGAGAAAGGCGACAAGATGGTCAAATACGCACAGGCTAACGGACTCCGCGTCCGTGGCCATGCACTCGCCTGGCACAGCCAAGTCGCAAACTGGGTGAACAACTACAGCGGGCAAAAAGAAAAACTGCTCGCCGTCCTCAAAAACCACATCACCAAAGTCGTCGGGCACTGGAAGGGCCAAATCGCCGAATGGGACGTAGTGAACGAAGCAATCAATGACGATTACAATGCCGACTGGCGTTCCACGAATTCTGTTTGGTACGAAGGTATCGGCGCTGAATTTCTCGACTCCGCGTTTGTTTGGGCGCACGAAGCCGACCCGGATGCAGAACTTTGCTACAACGATTACTCCATCGAATGGGGCCTTCGCGAAGGTTCCAAGGCTAGCTTTGTCGTTGAACAAGTTAAGCGCTGGAAAAAGAACAACATTCCAATCACTTGCGTGGGGACGCAAACGCACATCGAAATTGCGCACGAAACGACTCCGCAAAACGTACGTGCTCTCGCCAAGGCACTCGCTGAACTCGGCGTCACGTTGAACATCACCGAACTCGACATCGGATTCCCGAAAGGTTCCGCAGGCAAGCTCACTGCCGCAGACTACGCCAAGCAAGGGCACCTTTACCGCCAATTCATGGACGTGTTCCTCGAAGAACCGAACATGGGTGAATTTGTCATCTGGGGATTGACTGATGCACACAGCTGGCTCGACGAACAGCAAGGCAAGACCGAAGGGTTGCTCTTTGACAAGCAATACAAGCCGAAGCCCGCATACGACAGCGTCATGGCAAGCCTCAAGGCACACCCCGCTTCCGAAGTCAAATCGCCGTATCCGGAATCAGTCCTCAACCCGCCCGACACGACAGCAAAGGATACCTCCGTAAAGGACACCACGGCTAAAGATACGACTGTTCGCGATACAACCGTCAAGGATACGAGCGAAGCTATCAAGATGTTTGCAAAGCCGAACAACATTTCCATGCATGTTGCAGGACGCACGTTGTTCATTACAGGAACCACAGCGAAAGAAGCCAACGTTGATATATTCGATATGCAAGGCCGCCCAGTATTCAGCGGAACATCCAAAAACGGAACTGTTGAACTGAAAAACATAGCCGGAGGGCTTTACGTCATTCGCATCAAAAGCGGAATTTCAAATTCAGTACAAAGAATAGCGATCAATTAAAAAGCGTATTGTTTTCTAAAAAAAAAGCACGGCAATCATTATCTAGATTGCCGTGTTTTAATTTATTTAGGACGATAAGGAACCCATTAAAAATGGAGCCTTTCTTCGTATTTTTTCATATTACACGCCGGTGAGTTCCCTAGCTTTCGCTTCGATTTCGGCGATGGCCTTTGCGCGGCCTTCGGCGGTCTCTTCGTTGGCGAGGACGATGTTCACGAAAACGGAACCTGCGACAACGGCGTGGACGTGCTTGCAAAGCACCTTGGACTGTTCGCCGTTGCGGATGCCGAAACCGCCGAGAACCTTGGCGCCGTGCTTTCCGACTGTATCGAGGAAGTCAAGCGTAGCCTGGTCAATGACCGTCTGGCTTCCGGTAGTACCTGCGCGGAGTGCGGCATAGATGTACTTGAATCCGGCAGAAGCCATCGTTTCGAGACGTTCCTTTGTCATGGACGGAGCCGCGACAGGAATGTTTTCAAGGCCGTGCTTCTTGCATGCGGCAGTGAGGCCTTCATCATGGTCGAACGGAAGGTCCGGAATGATGCATGCAGAAACGCCTGCGTCCTTGCACATCTTGACAAAGTTTTCGACACCCGGCGTAAAGGCGAGGGAGCCGTAGGTCATGATGTAGATCGGCGTTTCAGGGTGGCGTTCGTGAATTTTCTTCACGATTTCGAGACCCTGCTTTGTGGAAAAGCCCTTTTCGAGAGCGATGGTGGAGGCTGTCTGGATGGCGGGACCGTCTGCACTCGGATCGCTGAAGGCCAGCTGGATTTCAAGAATGGATGCACCGCCCTTCACAAGAGCGTCTGCGATGGCGACGGACGTTTCCGCATCAGGGAAACCCGCGATTAAATGGGACATTAAGTTGATCATAATTTCTAGGTCGGCGCTTTGCGCCTTTGAGGTGTAGAATGTGAAGTGTGGAATGTGTGATGTGAAATTACTCATTCCACATTTCACATTGCACATTGCATCGTCTCCGCATCGTGGATGTCTTCGTTGTTTTCAAGGCGTTTGAGTTCCGCCTTCAGGAATTCCTTCCACTTTTCGGGGCGGAACACAGGGCTCGTGATAAAGATGTCCTTGTCGCCGCGGCCGCTCATGTTGATGACGAGCGCTTTATCCTTCGGAAGTTTCTTTGCGATTTTCATAGCGGCGGCACCGGCGTGAGCGCTTTCGAGGGCAAACAAAATGCCTTCGTTACGGGCAAAGAACTTCACCGCTTCCAAAGCTTCCTTGTCGAGAATTGCCGTGAATTCCACGCGGCCCGATTCTCCGAGGGCGGCGAGTTGCGGGCCGATTCCCATATAGTCAAGGCCTGCCGAAATGGAGCGCGTCGGCATGGATTGACCGTCTTCGTCAATGAGGAAACGGCTCTTGTAACCCTGCACAATGCCTTCGCGGCTGGCGTTACCTGTCATGCGGGCTGCGTTTTCACCCACGTTCGGGCCTACGCCACCGGCTTCTGCACCAATCAAGCGAACGTTTTTGTCGTTGATGAACGGCGTAAACACGCCGATGGAGTTGCTTCCGCCACCGACGCAAGCGACAACTGCGGCAATGTCGATGTTGCGTTCGGCTGCCTGGCGCTTGACTTCTTCACCGATGATGGACTGGAACGTACGAACGATATCCGGGAACGGGGCTGGGCCGAGAGCAGAGCCGAGCACATAGTGCGTGTTCTGGAAGTTCGTGGCCCAGTCGCGCATGGCTTCGTTCACGGCGTCCTTGAGGGTGCGGCTACCGCTGGTGACCGGCACAACCTTTGCACCGTACATTTCCATCGTGGCAACGTTCGGCTGCTGACGACGGACGTCTACTTCACCCATATAGACAACGCATTCGAGGCCGAGTTTGGCGCAGGCGGCTGCCGTGGCAAGGCCGTGCTGACCGGCACCTGTTTCGGCGATGATGCGGGTCTTTCCCATCTTCTTTGCGAGGAGGCACTGACCGATAGCGTTGTTGATCTTGTGGGCACCCGTGTTGGCAAGGCCTTCGAGCTTGATGTAAATCTGCGCACCGCCCAAAAGCTTGGTCGCCGTCGGAGCGTAGTAAAGCGGCGTTTCACGACCGATGTAATCGCGTTGGATGATGCGCAATTCTTCCAAAAATTCTGGATCGTGAATGTACTTGTTGAAAGCCTCTTCGAGGTCATCGAGCGGGCGACGGATGATTTCGGCAACGTACTTGCCACCGAACTTGTCAAAGAAACCGTTGGAAGAGGTTGTGAGGTTTGAGGTCGCGCCTTCAGCGCTTTGAGGAGTGAGGGTGTTCATAGTGATTCGTGGTCAGAGGTTAAATTCGTGGTTAAGGGTAAAAAAATAAAGGCCTTCGGGAGTCCGAAAGCCTTTTTCAATTTCTTATTGCAAACACTTGATGAAATCAGCAAACCGGACTCTATTTCGTAGAGCCCCACCACCAACGGTTGAAACGGATTACTGCGTTCATCTTCATACTACAAATGTAGGAATGGAATTTTATTTTGGCAAGGGAACGGGAAAAATTTTTTCAGATTTCTCTTGCTGTAAAAAAAGGACTTTGGAAAATTTCACTATTTATTTATATTTGCATTGACATAATTTAGAGTTCGCTCTTATTCTGACAGCTGAAAAACGACCAAAATTTCATCGTCAAGGAATAGGGCCATAACTCACACCGCGTGGTGTGGGTCGTTTGTGCCTGTTGACGATAAGGTTTACTTGGTCGTTACCTCAGCTGTTGTGGGCGCTTTCGATTCCACACTTTTTTTGCGGATCGAAAACGCTTTTACGGGATGAGGTGGGCTCCATTGTTGGATTTTTAACCAATGGAGAAAAAATGAAAAGTAAACAAGTTAAATGGACTAGCCTTGTCGGGGCATTGACTCTCATGGGAATGTCCCTTCTTTCCGCATGCGGTGATGACAGCAGCTCTTCGCCAGTTACTCCGCAGGTGAGCGGAAAGGAAAGTAGTTCGAGCATGCAAAAAAGTAGCTCCAGTGTTCAGCGGACAAGCGTCAAGACTTCTTTTGAACTCGGGAAATGCTCTTATGATAATGAATCCGAAAAGATTTTTGTATCAGATGAGGGCGAATTCTATACGTGTTCTTATAAAAATGGTGATTATACTTGGGTAAAACCGAATAATGTAAAGTCGTCTAATAGTGTTGCTAAGGTTTCTAGTAGTTCTGTTCTTGATGAAAAAATTTACTACAGCTCTAGCAGCGTACGGTCTGAATATAATGCAGAAAGGGAAACGTTCCTGTATAAAGAATTTTTTGTAGAAATTGATTTGACTTTGTTCAAGCAGGTTTCGGACAACTGGGAAAAACAGAATAGTCATAAGGAAAACTATACGGACGGTGATCCGCGGATTTCTTTTGTCATTAAAACATATTCTGATGATTCTTTGATTGATTCGGTAAAGACAAATGTCTTTAATCCTGGTGATAACGTTGGCAAGTGGACCGGACATGAATATTTTGCCAAGAAATTTTCCGGTGGTGTAAATGTAATCTATGTTTGTCCTATCGTTTATGAATATAACGTAATTGAATCGAATGTTTTACATTCTTCAAACTATTGCTATATCATTCATGATGCGGGCGATAAGGTAGATGTTCCTATTTTGCAGAGTGATAGCAAGGCTACAGACTTAAAACTTGAATGGGCTGTGACGATAAGTTATAAGTAGTTTGTGGGGCATTGATTACAACGATAATTCTTGTTTCTGATTAAAAGCTCTGTTCGATACTAAAAAATAAGGCTTCCGGAAAATCCCGGAAGCCTTTATGCTATAGTGTTGAATTTTTTGAGGCAAGGGGTAGCTTTATTTTTTCTTGCCTTCGAGGTATTCCGTAATTTTGGGAACCATGAACGACTTGCGGCTTAACTTTGTGGCAGAGAAGTAAACACCTTCGCTGAAAAGTTCACCGAAAGCGCTTTCGGCAATTTCCTTGGCGGTGGTTTCGTTGCCGCTTGTGGCATAAACGAGGGTATAAGAACCCGTTTCGATGAACGGCATTTCTTCTGCGGTTTCCGGATCCGGATTCGGGTCGTGACCATCAACCTTGGTGAAGAGAATGTCGCGCTTCTTTTCTTTGGCGATTTCGGGCATCACGGCGGCGAGACGTTTAAAGAAGTCGCTCTTGGTCGAATCGACATACCAGTCGTTGCTTGCGATTCCGATTTTGACGCCTTCAATTTCGTAATCCTTGTAGTCGGAGAGGAAAATTTCCTTGTCCGTCATGCCGTAGTAATCGTGCGACGCATCGCTCATTTCGCGGGAGAGCTTGGCAACGCTATCGGGGGAAATCTTGAGCTGTTCGATAAGGCTTTTCCATGCAGACGAATCTAAAGCCGAGGATGCGACTTTGGTCAAGTTGCGCGTGTCAGAAAGGATGCCCGCCAAAAGAATCTTGGCCATGTCGTTATCGATTTTGACGTCGGCCTTCTTGTAGAGATCCCAAATGATAGTGCAGGCGGAACCGATAATTTGACGGTTCACGTAAGTGTCGGAGGTGACTTTTTCGTCAAGGTCGCCAGGAATGTGGTGGTCGATAATCTGGAGAATCTTAGCCTCTTTGACTCCTTCGACGGACTGCGCGGATTCGGCGTGGTCGGTGAGGATGAGACGTGTGCCTGCTTTTACGGATTTCAACTCATCGGGAACTTTGAAACCGAATTTTTCGACAATGTAGGCGGTCTCTCGGTTGATGGGGCTTACGATTTTGGCTACGGCGTTGTGGCCCAAGGCTCGCATGAGTGCGGCGTAGCTCAAAGCCGAAGTGACTGCATCGACATCGGGAGTCTTGTGCCCGATGACGAATGTGGTGTCGGAACCCCAGTCCAAGGCGTTGACGGTGTTTTTGAATTCTTCTCCTTCGTTGTTGGAGTCGGAAGAAGTGCTGTCGCCGCAAGCGCAAAGAAGAGCGCTTGAGAGGCAAATGGAAAGAATGTTGTTGAAAAGAGTTTGTTTGTTCATGTTACAAAAATAGTTTATTTTTGTTACGTAGTTGGCAAAACAATGTAAATTTATTTTGATAAATGAAATTTCTGAGGTTACGTGTTATGAAATAATTACATTTTCTTGATGATTTCGGTAATCATCGGCACCACATGCGACTTGCGGTTCAATGGCGTTTGGGAAAAACAGATCCCATCTGCGATTGATTTTCCGAAGGCGGTTTCGGCGATTTTCTTTGCGAGGTCTGCGTGTGCGCCGTTGCCGTAATATAGAATGTAAGATGCTGTCGTTAGAGCGAGTTTGCCTTTTTCAGTTGGTTCTGCGGCTAGAGTGGGCGAGTCTATCTTTGAAAAAAGCATGTCGCGTCTCTTTTCCTGTGCGATTTCGGGCATCACTGCTAATTGTTTTTTGAAAAATTTGTTTTGCGTGGCATAGTCGCTCCAATCGCTACTTGCTATTCCGATATTGAACCCTTCGATTTCGTAATCTTTGTAATTGTCGAGGAAAATTTCTTTGTCTGTCATGCCGCTGTAATCGAGTGCGGCGGCGGACATTTCTTGATAAAGACTTTGTACGCTATCGAGTGATAAATGGAGTTGCTTTGCGAGTTCGTTCAAAACGATGATGTCGATGCTTGTCGTATTTACTTTGGTCAAATTTTTCGTGTCCGAGAGGACTCCGGCGAACAAGACTCGTGCTGTTTTATCGTCAACCTTGATTCCGGCTTCTTGGTAAAGGTGCCAAACGAGAGTGCAAGTCGCGCCTATGAGTTCTCGCCGCACGTAAGGTTTTGGCGAAATCGTATCGATGTTTCCCGGTGTGTGGTGATCGATGATTTGGAGAATTTTGGCCTCTCTCGCCCCATCGACGGACTGCGCGAATTCGGCGTGGTCGGTGAGAATCAGGCGTGTGCCGGGTTCGACGGATTTCATCAGTTCGGGCAGTTCAAAGCCGAGTCGTTTTGCGATAAAGGCTGTTTCGCGATTGACGGGGCTGGAAACCTTTGCAACGGCGTTATGTCCCAAGGCCCGCATGAGAGCGGCGTAGCTCAACGACGAGGCGACCGCATCGACATCGGGAGTTTTATGGCCGAATACGTAGGTTGTGGCTTTTCCCCAGTCCATAGCTGCGATGCTTTCGGTAAATTCAAAGTTTCTCTTGCAATCGGATTCGGTTGCTGCCGAGTTTTTTTCGCAGGAGCAAAGAGTGGCGCCCATATCGGTTCCTCGAATAAAATGTTTTTTAGCAACGATTTGCTGCTAGAGGAAAAATACAAAAAGGCTTCCGGTACGTTCCGGAAGCCATATTAGCAAACACTTGATGAAACCAGCGAATCCGTTCCGTTTTACGGGAACCCCTCCCGCAAGCGGTCTGAGTGGATTACCGATTTCACCTTTACGTATATCAATATACAATGTAATTCGTTGATTGTCAATAGGTTGCGATAGGTTTTTTGTAAATTTTTGGTATGTTTTTGGTGCGATATAAAAAAGCCTATCTTTGAAGATAGTTTTTTTCTATTTTTGTTTTGCAACATATACTAGATGAAAAAACTCAAATATATTCTCCCTTGCGCGGGAATCATGATGCTTGCCGCCTGCGGCGACGACAGCAGTTCGGCTACAAGCGGAGAAAAATACATCTTGGATGAAGCAAACCAGAAATTTGCCTTGATTTACGACCGTTGCTATACCGACGAAAACACCACTCGCTGGGACGAGTATGTTGACACCACATGGTTCCACTACAAGTTTATCGGCGATACCCTGATAGTTATCAGAGATGGCAACACTGCCGATGGATATAGCAAGGACGATGATGATGAATACGTACACGACGAAGGCGATGTTTACGTTGGCGGTAGCGCAGGCAGTATCTTTGGCACTTGGAAAACGACCAAGGAGCGCTGCTATTATGAGGACGGCGAAATCGGATGCAGAGACAGCGAAGGCGAAAGCGACAATGAGACGATTTTCATCCTTGATGCTTCTAAGAGCAATCTTACAATGTCCTGGGAACTTGAAAAAAGCTATTGCCCGGCTGAAGACCTTGAATTTAAGCTCGAAGACGTAGTTTTCCACGACCTTGACAAGAAAGATTATTCCATAACCAGGTCCGGCTGCAACACCGTTAAATTTAAAGTAAACGGGAAGTCTGTTACGGCTACAGCATCTGCAAGTATCGGCAAGGACAATGTCGCCATAAACGAAGTCACCTACACATCAGGAGACAAGACTTGCCAATACGTCTTCAAAAAAGTGCACAAGGTATTGCAGATTCCAGAATCACTATGCAATGTTAATGACATGAGCAAATATATGAAGAAAGAAGCTGATTATCCTCATAAATATCAAATCAACAACGAAGATGAATTCATTCCCTGCCTCTCTGAAATGCTTGGAATGGAAGTCGAATACTAAAAGAAACGGGCCCATTTGAACCCGTTTCCTTAGAAAAATAAGATTACAATGCAGCGAAAAGTGCTTTAAGCTTTTCGCTGTTTTTTATTCCGGGAGCATCTTCAACACCGCTGGAAACGTCAATGAGTTCGGGGTGGAACTTTTCGCAGATAGTGGCAACGTTTTCGGGATTGATGCCGCCTGCAAGCCATAGCGGAATGTCGCCTGCTTTTTCGCGGAGGAGCGATTCGGGAATAGTTTTGCCTGTGCCACCGGGAATGCCTTCGACTTTTGCATCGAGGAGAACGCGGGGTTCGCCATTTTTGCGGAGGGCTGCCACTTGTTCGAAGTCGGAATCTTCGCCAACGCGGGCCGCGCAGTAGTGGGCGTAGTCATTGTTATGAACTGCGGCAATTCCGTGGAATTGTACAGCATCGAGGATGCCTTCGCGGGCGAGTTTGATGGCGGTTTGGCCTTCAACCGATTCAGGGTCGGTAATCACGCCAACGAGAAGTGGCACTGGATTCCCTCCCGCGCGGAGCTTGGTCGAGAATGACTTTACAAATTCTTCGGTGGTGAGGCGTTTGGTCTTGCTGAACACGAATCCGAGCATGTCTGCACCGAGTTCTGCGGCAAGGAGGCCGTCTTCTTCGCGGGTAATGCCGCAGATTTTCACCATCGGGCGGTTGTTGTGCGGCGGTTCGGCTAAAGGTTGGTGAGCTTGCCGAACCACACCGACCTTACAAGATCCCTGAGTGGTACACTGAGCTTGTCGAAGTGCCCGTCGAAGGGTAGCGAATTTTTTCCAGAACTGCCCGCGAGCATTTTCAGTACCAGCCTCAAATGCACCGACCACATCCTTCGCGAGCGACGGATTCTTCGCAACCGCCTCCCCCACAAGAATTCCCGTGAAGCCGAGGCTACGCGCATAAGATGCATCGCCAGCACTCAAAATACCCGATTCAAACACAGCCTTCGCCGGAAGTTTGCTACGCACCGATGCCGGTACCAGCGGGTCCGTATGGAACGTGGCGAGGTCACGTGAATTGACGCCTGCGACAATCGTCTT
>Ga0129307_1001523_pt1 | contig 23961 bp, 23 predicted proteins | sample P1105metagenome_FD_94437 | JGI IMG/M metagenome (GOLD analysis project Ga0129307, IMG submission 94437) | Capybara group fecal microbial communities from Wisconsin, USA - P1105 metagenome | ecosystem: Host-associated > Mammals > Digestive system > Large intestine > Fecal | place: USA: Wisconsin... | reverse complement strand
GGGGCTGGGCGCGGACGCGATCGGGCTGAACTGCTCGCTGGGGCCGGACAGGCTCGCTCCGCTGCTGCGGGAGCTGTGCGAGAACACCGACCTGCCCGTGATCGCCAAGCCAAACGCCGGGCTGCCCGACCCGCTCGACGGTCACTACGACATGGACGCCGAGACCTTCGCCGCCGCGCTTGAGCCGATGGCGGCGGCGGGCGTCGGCGTGTTCGGCGGCTGCTGCGGCGCGGGGCCGGAGTACATCGAGCTGGTCGCGCGGCGGCTGAAAGGGAAAACCCCCGTCCCCCGCGCCGCGCGGCGCGAGAGCTTCGTCTGCACGGCCGTCAAGCCCCTGCCCATCACAGGCGTGCGCGTCATCGGCGAGCGCATCAACCCCACGGGCAAGAAGCGCTTCCAGCAGGCGCTGCTGGAAAACGACCTCGACTACATCCTCGACGTCGCCGTGGCGCAGGAGGACGCGGGCGCGGACATCCTCGACGTGAACGTGGGCTATCCGGGTGTGGACGAGGCGGAGATGCTGCCGCGCGTGGTCAAGGCGCTGCAGGGCACGACGTCGCTGCCGCTGATGCTCGACTCGTCCAACGCCGCCGCGCTGGAGGCGGGCCTGCGCGTCTACCACGGCAAGGCGGTGGTCAACAGCGTCAACGGCGACGCGGAGGTTTTGAGCCGCGTCCTGCCCATCATCAAAAAGTACGGCGCGGCGGTCGTGGGCCTGACGCTGGACAAGTCCGGCGTGCCGCAGACGGCGGAGCAGCGCTTCGCCATCGCCAAGCGCATCCTGGACGCGGCGCTCTCTTACGGCATCGCGCGCGAGGACGTGTGGATCGACTGCCTTACGCTGACCGTCTCGGCGCAGCAGGAGCAGGCGCGCGAGACGCTCAAGGCGCTCCGCATGGTGCGCGAGGAGCTGGGCCTGCAGACCGTGCTGGGCGTGTCGAACATCTCCTTCGGCCTGCCGAACCGCCCGCTGGTCACGCGCACGTTTCTCGTCGAGGCGCTGCACGCGGGGCTGACGCTGCCCATCCTCAACCCCAACCAGACCGAGCTGCTCGACGCCGTGGCGGCGTTCCGCGTGCTCTCCGGCGAGGACGAGGCGAGCCGCGCGTATATCGAGCGCTTCGCGGACTACGTCGCGCCGCAGGCGTCCGCGGCCGCGCCCAAGAAGGAAAAAGCCGCCCAAACCGCCCCGCTGACGCTGGACGACGCCATCATCCGCGGTCTGCGCGCGGAGGCGGCGGCGCTGGCGCGCGAGGCGCTGGGGCGGGAGGACGAGCTGTCTATCGTGGACGGGCATCTGATCCCCGCGCTGGACGCCGTGGGCGAGGGCTACGAGGCGGGGCGCGTGTTCCTGCCGCAGCTGCTCTCAGCGGCGCAGGCGGCGCAGGCGGTGTTCGAGGTCATCCGCGAGAGCGCGGCGGCGAAGGGCGGGGCGAGCGTCAAGAAGGGCGCGCTGCTGGTCGCCACCGTGCGCGGCGACGTGCACGACATCGGCAAGAACATCGTCAAGACCGTGCTGGAAAACTACGGCTACGACGTGGTGGATCTGGGCCGCGACGTCGCGCCGGAGGCGGTGGCGGCGGCGGTGCGCGAGAAGCGCATCCGCCTCGTGGGGCTCTCCGCGCTGATGACGACCACCCTCGCCGCGATGGAGGAGACGGTCGCCCTGCTCAAAACGCTGCCGGACCCGCCCAGGACCTTCGTCGGCGGCGCGGTGGTGACGGCGGAATACGCCGCGCGCATCGGCGCGGACTACTACGCCCGCGACGCCAAGGCCAGCGTCGAGGTGGCGAGGGCGGTGCTGGGATAACCTGCGCCCCCCTACCCCCTGCCGAGGGGGAACGTATGCGACCCCATTTCTTCTTTCCTCTTGCGGAAAGAAGAAACGGTGTCGCCCGCCAAAGAAGAAAGGACGCTTTGCGGCGCGGCTGCCGCGATAGCCCTCGGCGGTTCTGCACGGCAGCGACGCTGTTTCTCCGTCGTCGATTTGACACTGCCCCCACCGCCGCTGCCGCTCTTTGGGATGCTTTCGCTATGTTGCGTGTCTAAACTGTTCGACCTTGCTTTTTCACACCTCAACGAACGGCAAATCTTTTCGATTTATAATCCACCGAGCGACGTACAAGCCAACTGCAAGATAAAAGGCGGGGGTCGCGAAGCGACCGGTCGTGGGATGTCAATACGTCATAGAAAACAGTGTAAACAAATTTCAAAAACCCGCCAAATTACCAAAAACGTCGGTCGCATTCCCAAAGGATTCCAAAACCATTGGTTTTGGCGGCTTTTTGGTGACTTTTTCGGCGGCGAAAAAGTCACCCGCGCCCGAGGGCGCGGAACCCTCCCCCGCGCGCCCGGCAGGGCGCAAAAACCTCTCCGTCAAACGCCTTGCGGGGGACGGCGTTTGCCACCTCCCCTTTCAGGGGAGGCAAGAGGGGCACGCCGGGTGGGCGCAAAAAAGCCCCCCGCCGGCGCACGAGGGTGCGAATAAAGAAAAAGCAGCCCGTTACAGGCTGCTTTTCTTTATCCTTCGATCATCTTCCGCAAAATGCTCGCCGACAGATCGGCAGTCTCTCTCTCAAACTCCGAAAACGACTTGGGAGAACTGCCGTCGGCAAGATCAGAGATGGCGCGCAGCACGATGAACGGCACGCCCGCCATCGCCGCGACCTGCGCGATGGCGCCGCCCTCCATCTCCGCCGCGACCGCGCCGAACGTCTCCGCGATGTCGCGCTTCGCCTCCGCCGAGGCGACGAACAGGTCGCCCGTGGCGATGCGCCCCGTCTTGACGCGCGCGGGGTCGATCAGCGCCTCCGCCGCCGCGCGGAACGCCGCGATCAGCTCCGGGTCGCTGCGAAAGACCGAGGGCGTGTCGCGGTGGGAGGGGTCGCAGATGTTGCCGCGCGCGTAGCCGAACGCCACCGCGTCGAAATCGTGCTGCACCAGCTCCGCGCCCACGGCCACGTCCGCCACGGCGAGACCGTCGCCGACGCCGCCGGCGATGCCGGTGTTGACGATGTAGTCCACGCCGAAGCGGTCGATGAGCATCTGCGCGCAGCGTCCGGCGTTGACCTTGCCCACGCCGCAGCGCACCAGCACCACGCGGTGCGCGCCCATCGTGCCGCTGCAGAACGTCAGGCCGCAGCAGTCCGTGACCTCCGCGTTTTTCAGCGCGCCGCGCAGCTGCGCGACCTCGCTCTCCATGGCGCCGATGACGCCGAATGTCGCCTCAGCTTTCATAATTGAGCTTCTCCTCCGTCCAATCCTTCAGAACCTCGCACATCCCGGCGGCGACCGCCTTCGCGCCGTCCAGATCCTGGTCGAAATAATTGCCGCACTGCGCGCGCGTCGCGCCGGGGATTTCGCCCTCCCACGCGGCGATCTGCGCGAAGCAGTCCCTCACAAGGTCGATCGCCGCGCCGTGGGGCATCGTGTCGCGCACGAGGAAATAGAACCCCGTGCGGCAGCCCATCGGCCCGACGTAGATCACGCTGCCGCCCCAGTCGCTGTTGCGGGCGAGCGTGGCGAACAGGTGCTCGAAGGTGTGCGCCGTGCCGGTGGAGAGATAATCGCCCTGATTGGGCTTTTTCATGCGGATGTCATAGGTCACCACGTCGCCGTCGATGCGGGAGACGTACATCCCCCGCTCCAGCGTGTCGTGGTTGACCTGAAAGCTTGCAATGGTCTTCAAGGTCATGCCTCCGATCGCTTGATTTTTCCCCTATAAAATATCGTAATTGCCGTGCCGCGTCAAGCCCTTGACAGACGGCGCGGCAGGTGTTATCTTCATTTGCGAATCAATTGCAATTTGGGAGGCGACACACTTGTCCAGATACATGACGCGCCAGCGCAAGACCCTGCTGGACTACCTCGGCGCGCACGCCGACGAGCTGTTCTGCGCGCAGACGGTCGCGGAGGCGCTGGAGGGCGAGGGCGTGAGCCTCAGCGCGGTGTACCGCAACCTCGCCGAGCTGGAGGCTGAGGGGCGCGTGCGCCGCGCGGACAAGAGCGGCTCCCGCGAGACGTACTACCGCTTCGTCGGCGCGGACGAGTGCCGCGGCTGCCTGCACCTGCAGTGCAAGAAATGCGGGCGCACGTTCCACATGGACGCCGCCGGCGCCGAGCAGCTCAAAACCGTGGTGGAAAAGACGGAGGGCTTCGCGCTCGACAAGGGGGACACCGTCCTCTACGGCGTGTGCGAGGTCTGCCGCGACGACTGAGATGGAGAAGAACGCACAGACGCACCCCTTCCCGCCGCTGTACGACGCGCGGTCGCGGGTGCTGATCCTCGGCTCGTTCCCCTCGGTCAAGTCGCGCGAGCAGCGGTTTTTCTACGGTCACCCGCAAAACCGCTTCTGGCGCGTGCTTGCCGCCGTGTTCGATGAGGACGTGCCCGCGGACGTCGGGGAGAAGAAGGCGCTCGTCCTGCGCCGCCGGCTCGCGCTCTGGGACACGATCGCAAGCTGTGAGATCGCCGGCTCGTCCGACGCGAGCATCACGAACGTCGTGCCGAACGATCTGCGGCCCATCCTCGCCGCCGCGGACATCCGCGCGATCTTCTGCAACGGCGGCACGTCGTACAAATGGTACAACAGGCTGCTGCGCGACGCGCTGGGGCGCGAGGCGCGGCTTTTGCCCTCCACCAGCCCCGCCAACGCCCAATGGACGGCGGAGCGGCTGACGGAGGCATGGAAGCAGGCGATCCTGCCGTATATGGAGTGAGTTATGGAACAGAAAACGCCCTTGCGCACCATCACGTTCAGCAACCGCGAGCTGATCGCGCTCATCGCGCCGCTGGTGGTCGAGCAGTTTTTCGCCATCTCCGTCGGTCTGGCGGACTCGCTGATGGTCGCCACCGTGGGCGACGCGGCGATCTCGGCGGTGTCGCTGGTGGACTCCATCAGCAACCTGATGATCTACATATTCTCGGCCATGGCGGCGGGCGGCGCGGCGGTGGCGGGGCAGTACATCGGCCGGCAGGAGCCGGACAACGCCAACAGCGCCGGACAGCACCTCATCGCGCTGCTGGGCGTGACGTCGGTGTGCTTCATCGCGCTGCTCTATCTGTTCAGGCCCTTCGTGCTGAACACCCTGTTCGGGAACATCGAGCCGGACGTCATGGCGGCGACGAACAAGTATTACACCATCGTCATCGCGTCGATCCCGGGCATCGCGCTCTACAACGGCGGCGCGGCGATCTTCCGCACGATGGGGCGCAGCGACGTGTCGCTCAAGGTCTCGCTGCTGATGAACGGCATCAACGTCGGCGGCAACGCGCTGCTGATCTTCGGCTTCCACATGGACGTGGCGGGCGTGGCGATCCCGACGCTCGTGTCGCGCACGGTGGCGGCCGTGGTCATCCTCGGTCTGCTGTTCAACGATTCTCTGCCGCTGCGCCTGTCCGGCGTGCGCTCGTTCCGCTATAACCCGCGCCTGCTGAAGAACATCTTCTACATCAGCGTGCCCAGCGGCGTGGAAAACGCCATGTTCCACTTCGGGCGGCTGATCCTGTTCAGCCTGATCTCCACCTTCGGCACGGCGTCCATCGTCGCCAACGCCATCGGCAACACGCTGGGCAACTTCCACGTCTTCGCCGGACAGGCGGTGAACCTCGGCATGACCACGGTGGTCAGCCAGTGCGTCGGCGCGGGCGACTTCGACGGCGCGCGCCGCTATCTGCGCAAGCTCGTCAAGGCGTGCTACGCGCTGATGGCGGCGGTGAACCTCGGCATCATCGCCATGCTGCCGCTCATCATGCGCGTCTACGACGTGTCGCCCGAGGCCGAGCGGCTGGCGGTCATCGTGGCGATGATCCACGGCGTCGCGTCGATCTTCCTGTGGATCCCGTCGTTCAGCCTGCCGACCTTCCTGCGCTCCGCGGGCGACGCGCGCTTCACCATGCTCGCCAGCATGACGACGATGTGGCTGTGCCGCGTGGTGTTCGCCTACATTTTCGGCAAGCTCATGGGCTGCGGCGTCGTGGGCGTGTGGTGCGCGCACAGCATCCTCGACTGGATCAGCCGCAGCGTCGTGTTCTATGCGCGCTACCGCAGCGACAGGTGGACGACCAAGGCGATCGAATGAATACGAAAACAAGGCGGCCGTCAGGCCGCCTTGTTTTGCGCAGTCACGATTCACATTTCCACGGTGATGTTGTCCGTCCCGTGCTCCTCGAACTCGCCGAGGTACTCGTCCATGCGCTCGCACAGCTCGTCGTAGTTGTCGGGGGTGGGAGCGTCGCTGTCCATGTCGCGCAGGGCCAGCTCCTGCGCGAGGATCTCAAAAAACATCGTGTCCTCGTAGGCCATGATCGCCTCGTGGATGCCGCCGTCGGCAAACTTGCGCGAGGGGATCAGCTCGCCCTTGTAGGATTCGACCAGCGAGATCATCCCCTGATCGAGACAGTGGGAGAAGACGGCGGTCTCCACCTCGTCGTAATCGCGGATGCGATCGTCGCCCCGGGTGGAGTTGATGACCCAGTTGCCGATGTAAACGAGGTCGAGAAGACGGCGGAACTGCTTATCCGTCAGATCGAGTTTCATATGCAACCCTCCTTTGGCGTGGGTGTTACTGTACCGCGTTTCGCGGCTCCGCCGACGGGCGGGGGACGAAACGGCGGTTTCATATCAAGATTGCATTGCAGTCATTATATCAGAAAATTTTGAAAAAGCTATAGGAAAAAGCGGGGAGCCGTAGTATAATTTCCGCCATGAGACGAAATGCAAAGATAACCGTACACGGCGGGGACGCCGCCTACGTCGTCCGCGGCACATGGGAGCGCACGGCGGAGGGCTGGCTGCTTGCCTATGACGAGCCGGAGTCGACGGAGCTGGGCGCGGTGCGCACGCGGCTCGCCCTCTCCGGCGGCGCGGCGCTGCTCACGCGCGAGGGCGCGGTGCGCTCGGCGCTGCGCTTCGACCCGCGCGCGCCCCACAGCTCATTGTATGAAACGGCGTACGGAAGCTTTCCTGCCGAGGTCGTGACCCATGCGCTGCGCAGCAGACTGGGGGAGCGCGGCGGGCTGTTCGAGGCGCGCTACACGCTGACGCTCGGCGGCGCGGCGGACGAGCGCGAGCTGAAGATCCTGATCCGAACGGAGGAAGAACGATGAAACGGGTGGCATTGGTCACGGGCGCGTCCCGCGGCATCGGACGCGCGACGGCGGCGCGGCTCGCGCGCGCGGGCTACGCCGTGGGCGTCAACTATTACGAGCGCCGCGACAAGGCGGAGGAGCTGGTCGCCCTCCTGCGCGCGGAGGGGCGCGAAGCCCTCGCCGTGCAGGCGGACGTCGCCGTGCGCGCCGAGGTGGACGCCATGGTGAAGGCCGTGGAGGACGCCTTCGGGGCGGTGACGCTGCTGGTGAACAACGCGGGCGTCGCGGGGCAGGCGCTCTTTCAGGACGTGACGGACGAGATGTGGGACCGCTACTTCGCCGTCAACCTGAACGGGATGCGCCACACGATCCAGGCGGTGCTGCCGCGCATGATCCACGAGAAGGCGGGCTGCATCGTCAACATCTCCTCCATCTGGGGGCAGCACGGCGCAAGCTGCGAGGTGACCTACTCCTGCACGAAGCACGCCATCATCGGGCTGACGCGCTCGCTGGCGATGGAGCTGGCGCCCTCCGGCATCCGCGTCAACTGCGTCGCGCCCGGCGTCATCGACACCGACATGGTGCAGGTGCTCGGACAGGAGACCCTGCGCGACCTCGCCGCGCAGACCCCGCTCGGGCGGCTCGGCACGCCGGAGGACATCGCCGCCGCCGTGGCGTTCCTCGCCTCGGACGAGGCGGGGTTCATCACCGGGCAGGTGCTCACCGCGGACGGCGGGTTTGTGCCGTAGGGAACGGCGGCTGATATCGGGCAAAGGGGAAGGACGCGCGAAGGCGTCCTTCCCTTGCTCATACGCCGGTCGAGCCGAAGCCGCCCGCGCCGCGCGCGGTCTCGGGCAGCGCGTCCGTCTCCTCGAATTCCATCGGGAGGTACGGCAGCAGCACGAGTTGGGCGACGCGTTCGCCGTGGACGACGGTGCGCGCCGCGCCGCTGTCGTTGTGCAGGGCGACCATGAGCTCGCCGCGGTAGTCGCTGTCGACGACGCCGACGCAGTTGGCGGGGCGCAGCCCCTCGCGCGCGGCAAGCCCGCTGCGCGCGAACACCGCGCCGAACGTCCCCTCCGGCAGCGCGAGGGACAGCCCCGTGGGGACCATCGCCGTGCCCTGCGGCGCGACGACGACGTCCGCGTCGAGGCAGGCGTACAGGTCGCAGCCCGCCGCGTGCGACGAGCCGCGCGTGGGCAGGACGGCGCGGCCGTTCAGCTTTTTCACTTGCACTTGCATAAAAACGCTCCTTTACAGCTTGAACAGGTATTTTGCCAGCATCGTCAGGCCGTAGATCACCGGCTGATGCAGGACGTAGATCAGGAGGCTGTGCCGCCCGACGGCGGCAAGGCGCGGGGCCTTCGCTTCATAGAACCGGCGCGGCATCCGTCCCGCGCGGATGTATTTGCCCGCCCATGCGCCGAAGAGGAACACGAACACCCACGGCAGCAGCGGGAAGTAGTCCGACGACCAGAAGTCCGGCGTGACCAGCCCGAACATCCACAGGTGCGCGTGCGTGGAGGGATAGCCGTTGACGAGCTTCGCCGTGGCGAGCGTGCCGGCGGCGGACAGCGTCGGGATCACCCATGCGGGAAGCCCCTCCCAGAAGCGCTGCGTCAGGCCGTAGAGCACCATGCAGGCGCCCAGCAGGTGCAGCACGCCGAAGAGGATCGGCATCTCCATCACCCGGGTCACGACCGTGATGCCCAGCGCGATCGCCAGCGTCTTCAGCCCGCGCCTGACGTTGCTGCGGGAGAAGTTGGCGCTCACGCCCGCAAGCAGGATGAACGTCCCCGCGGAGAGATAGTGGATCACGTCCCAGACGGGATTGGTGAACCACACCCACGGGAAGGCGCAGAACGCGCACAGGTCGTAGCAGATGTGGTGGACGATCATCACATAGAGGTCAAACCCGCGCACGGCGTCCATCAGCTCGATGCGCCGCTTTCCCTGTTCCATGGCAAATCGCCCCCTCTCGCTGCCGTACTTTACCACACAAACGCCGCCGCCGCAAGGGAAAAACGCGCCGCGGCGGGTCGGAATGTGGAAATTGATTCTGACAAATTGCGAAATTTGCCTTGAAAAAAGGCTTGGCTTCTGATAATATAATCAGACTGTAGACGGTGAGAATCGTCCCTGCTTCTGCGGAATCTCGTTTGAAGGACGGAAAAATAGATGGCAAAGAACAACAATGACAAGCGCAGCGCCCGCCGCGAAAAGAGCGAGCGCAACATGAACCTTGCGGTGCTGCTGCTGACCTTCGGGCTGGTGGCGGAATGGTACCTGCTGATGGTGGACCGCTACTTCGCCCGCGGCACGATCGAGCAGGTCGTCGCGTGGTACGATTTTCTGGGCGTGATGGTCTGGGTCGCGCTGGCGGCGTTTGCCGCGGGCGCCGTGCTGCTGGCGATGCGCGCGAAGAAGGCGTGGTTCGGCAAGGCGGGCGCGGCGCTCGTGTGCTTCGGCGTGTTCTTCGCGGTCAGCTCCACGATCATGCGCAGGGTCTATCCCTTCGGCGTCACGGCGATGTGCGTGCTGGTGCCGGTGATCATGCTGCTGGGCATCGTGTACCTCTTCTATCAGGCCGAGTTCTCCGCGCAGACGACGGCGCTTGCCCTGGGCATCGCGGCGCTGGCGCTGCTGGGCCGCTCCGCCTCCGTGACGGTCAAGGTCTGCGCGGTGATGGCGATGCTCGCCATCGCGGCGCTGCTCGTCTGCTCCTGGCTGCTGCTGAAAAACGGCGGCGTCTGGAAGCACGGCGGAACGGAGACGCGCGTGTTCGCCCCAAACGCGAACAAGGCGCTGACGCTCGGCGTTCCGGCGCTGTGTCTGGCGCTGGTGCTTGCGGCGCTGTTCGCCCCCGCCGCCGCGTTCTACGCGACCTGGGCGCTCGCCGTCGCAGCGTTCGCGCTCGCCGTGTACTACACGATCAAGCTGATGTGAATCAAGAAGCCGCCGCGGCAGCGCGGCGGCTTTTTGCTGCCCCAAAAAGCGGCTGCGCCGCTTTTTCGCGCCTGCGGCGCGTGCTGCGTATTTTGGATAGATTTTGAAAAGATACGCTTGCTTTCCGAGCGTGGATTGGTTATAATTACGAAGACAGGAGCGCTGCTCCGAAAAAATCAACTTAGGGGGAATGTGTATGAAGAACATGAACAAGGCTCTGGCTCTTGTTCTGGCTCTGGTCATGACCATGAGCCTGAGCATCAGCGCGTGGGCGGCCGTCACGGTGGAGTGGGACAAGGCTGCTTACGAGGCCGCTGCCACCAAGATCACCGAGGTTCCCGCCGATCTCAGCGGCAAGACCGTGATCCTGCACACCAACGACGTGCACGGCGCGATCGACAAGTACGCCAAGCTCGCCGCGCTCAAGGCCGACTTCGAGGCCGCCGGCGCGACGGTCCTTCTGGTCGACGCGGGCGACTACAGCGCCGGCGACCCCAACGTTTCCCTCTCGCAGGGCAAGAGCGCCATCGAGCTGATGAACGCTGTCGGCTACGATTACGCGACGCTCGGCAACCATGAGTTCGACTATGGTTGGGCCACCCTTCAGGAGAACCTCAAGGACGCCAAGTTCGCCGTCCTCACCGACGTTGCCTACGAGGGCAAGACCGCCTTTGACGTCTGCAAGGTCGTCGAAGTCAACGGCATCAAGCTTGGCCTCTTCGGTCTGACCACCCCGGAGACCGCCACCAAGGCGCACCCCGGCAAGACCAAGGGCGTGACCTGGCCCGCCGAGGCTGAGATGGAGAAGATCGCGCAGGACGCTGTCGACCAGCTCAAGGCGGACGGCGCTGACCTCGTCATCGGCATCACCCATCTGGGCGTCGAGGGCGAGAACGTCCCCAACAGCTCCCGCGACCTGCTCAAGGCTGTCACCGGCGTTGACCTGCTCATCGACGGCCACTCCCACACCGTCATGACCAAGGGCGAGGCCGGCGAGGCGATCCAGTCCACCGGCACCAAGCTGGTGAACGTCGGCGTCGTGGTCATCGACAACGCCGCCAAGAAGATCGAGAGCAACTGCCTGTTCGACCTGACGGATTATGCCAAGGGCGTTGAAGCCGTCAAGACCATCTCCGACCGTGTCGAGGGCGAGGTGGAAGCGGAATACGGCGCGGTCTTCGCCACGAGCGAGGTCGACCTGTTCGGCGCGAACAAGATCGCGCGCTACCATGAGACCAACCTCGGAGATCTGATCGCCGACGCGCTGCTGTGGTTCGTCAAGGACGGCGGCTCGGACGTCATCACCGTTCCTCTTGATCAGGTCGTCGCCCTCACCAACGGCGGCGGTATCCGCGAGGATATCAAGGCCGGCGAGATCACCAAGAAGGCCGTCAACACGGTCCTGCCGTTCGGCAACACCGTCAAGGTCGTCTATGTGACCGGCGCCGCGCTGCTGGAAGCGCTGGAAGCGTCCACCCGTTCCTTCCCCATGGGCGGCTTCCCGCAGGTTTCCGGCATCAAGTTCACCATTGACGATACCAAGCAGTACAACGAGGGCGAGCAGTATCCCGGCTCCACCTATTACGCTCCCAAGACCATTGAGCGCGTGACCATCGAGAGCATCAACGGCAAGGCCTTCGATCCCGAGGCGACCTACGCCGTCATCACCAACGACTTCCTGGCCGACGGCGGCGACACCTATTACGCCTTTGCCGCGTCCAGCGCGCAGTTCGACACCAGCATCCCGATGGACGAGGTCGTCATGGAATACATCAAGACCGAGCTCAAGGGCGTCGTTACCGCCGCGAAGTACGGCGAGGCGCGCGGCGATGTGAAGATCTGGGCGCCCACCACCGTCAAGGCGAACCAGTACGACATCGAGCTGGACGGCGCGAAGGTCACGCTGAACACCGTTGCGGTGAGCGACGCCAAGGGCAACGAGACGAACTATGTCCGTCTGCGCGACATGGCGGCCCTGCTCAGCGGCTCCAAGGCGCAGTTCGACGTCGATTGGGACAAGGAGAGCGGCAACGTCCTGCTGAAGAAGGACAGCGCCTACACCGCCATCGGCGGCGAGGGCGAGGCGGTCTTCACCGGTACGCCCAGCTACAAGGATTCCCCCGCTGAGACCAAAATCGGCGACGAGACCATCTCCGTCACCGCGATCCTGCTCAACAAGGACGGCGGCGGCTACACCTATTACCAGCTCCGCGATCTCGGCCGCAACCTCGGCTTTAACGTTGGCTGGAGCGCCGACCGCGGCATCTATGTCGAGAGCGCCGTCGCTTACAACGAAGCGAACTGATCCTCAAAACGCATATAAAAAAGAGGCTTCCGAAAGGAAGCCTCTTTTTTATATCTCCCGCCTGCCCTCCAGCGCGCGCATCAGCGTCGCGTCGTCGGCGAATTCCAGATGCCCGCCCACGGGGATGCCGTAGGCGAGGCGCGTCACCTTCACGTCGAAGGGGCGCAGCAGCCGCGCGAGGTACATCGCCGTCGCCTCACCCTCGGTGTCGGGGTTCGTCGCCATGATGACCTCGCTCACGCCGCCGCCCGCCACGCGGCCGAGCAGGGACTTGATCTCCAGATCGTCGGGCCCGACGTGGTTCATCGGGGAGATCACGCCGTGGAGGACGTGGTAGCGCCCGCCGAACTCCCGCGCGCGCTCGATGGCGACCACGTCGCGCGGGTCGGCGACGACGCAGATCACGCCCTCGTCGCGCTTGGGCGAGGAGCAGATGGGGCACAGGCCGCCGTCCGTCAGGTTGCGGCACACGGGGCAGAGGGTCACCGTTTTCTTCGCGGTCACGATGGCGTCCGCGAACTTCTGCGCCTCGCCGTCGTCCATGCTCAGGACGTGGAACGCGAGGCGCTGGGCGCTCTTGCTGCCGATGCCCGGCAGGCGGGCGAACTGCTCGACCAGCGCCTCAAGCGCCGCGGGAAAGTATTCCATGGGCTCAACCTCTCAACTCTTTGATGCGCGCGGCGATGTCCGGCGCGCCGTAGACCGCGCTGCCCGCGACCAGCACGTTCGCGCCCGCCTCCACGCAGGCGTCGCGCGTCTTGACCGCCACGCCTCCGTCGACCTCCAGCTCGCAGTCGAGGCCGCGCTCGTCGATCCATTTGCGGATCTGCGCGACCTTGGGCATCATGTCCGCCATGAACGACTGCCCGCCGAAGCCCGGCTCCACCGTCATCACCAGCACGATGTCGCAGTCGTCGAGGAAGGGCAGCACAGCCTCCGCCGCCGTCTTCGGCTTGACCACGACGCCCGCCTTTTTGCCCTTGCCGTGAATGAGAGCGAGCGCGCGGCGGGTGTTCTCCTCCGTGTCCGCCTCGACGTGGACGGTCACGATGTCCGCGCCCGCGTCGCAGAACTGCTCGACGTAGCGCACGGGGCGGTCGATCATCAGGTGCACGTCCAGCGGCAGCGCCGTCGTCGGCCGCAGCGCCTTGACCACGGGGATGCCGATGGTGATGTTGGGTACGAACAGCCCGTCCATCACGTCCACATGGACGTAATCGGCGGAGGCGATCTTCTGGATGTCGCGCTCCAGATTGGCAAAGTCCGCGGAGAGGATAGAGGGGGAAATCTTGATCGTCATGTCCGGCGCCTCCTGTTATCAATCATAGTACCACCGATTGTAGCAGAGCGGGCAGAGAAAAGCAAGCGGCGGTTTGCCGCTTGCTCACAGATGCACATGGCGCCTGAGAGTCGCCGCCAGACCCCACGCCAGCGCCAGCTTCACGAGGTCGGGCACGATGAACGGCACGACGCACCAGCCCAGCGCCGTGCCCAGCCCCACCGCGCCGGACTGCCGCGCGTAGACCAGCATGAACCACGCCGTGCCGAAGGCGTAGCACACCGCCAGTCCCGCGACCAGCGTGACGAGCCGCAGCATGGGCAGCCGCTCGAACAGCCCCTCCGCCGCCCAGTAGAGCGCGGCGGTGAGCGCGAAGCCGAGCAGATAGCCGCCCGTCGTGCCGAGCAGGACGCCCGCGCCGCCGTTGAAGTGCGAGAACACGGGCAGCCCCACCGCGCCGAGCAGCAGATGGGTCAGCACGGCGTACAGCCCGCGCCGCCCGCCCAGCAGCAGCAGGATCAGGAACACGCCGAAGGTCTGCAGCGTGAACGGCGGCAGCGGCGGGATCGCCGGGATCGAGATCCACGAGCACACCGCCATCAGCGCGGCGCACACGGCGATATATACCAGCTCGACGGTCTTCAGCCGCGTCGGCGCGGCGGCGGTATTGGACATCGGAACGCCTCCTGTCATGGGTTTTGTCATCCCCGTTATACGCTCTTTCCGCGCGATTGTCAACCGTTTTATAAAACCGGTTTACTAGGCGCGGAAAAAACGCTCCGGCGGGCAACAATCGCTTGCAAACGGGGCGGGCGCATGATATACTGCCATCACAGCGAAGTCCGAATTTTTTAACAGGAGGCTACCACTATGAAGAAATGGGTCTGTTCCGTCTGCGGTTACGTTGCCGAGGGTGATACCCCGCCCGAGGCCTGCCCCATCTGCAAGGCTCCCGCGAACAAGTTCAGTGAGATGAAGGCAGGCGAGAAGCTCGCCGCCGAGCATGAGTTCGGCATCTACGCCAAGACCGTCAAGAATAACCCTGACATCGACGAGGAGACCAAGCAGTACATCTTCGAGCAGCTCAAGTCCAACTTCACCGGCGAGTGCAGCGAGGTCGGCATGTACCTGTGCATGGCGCGCGTCGCCGCGCGCGAGGGCTATCCCGAGATCGCGCTCTACTGGGAGAAGGCCGCGTTCGAGGAGGCGGAGCACGCCGCCAAGTTCGCCGAGCTGCTGGGCTCCGACCTCGAGATCAACATGACCGACAGCACCAAGAAGAACCTCGCGTGGCGCGTGGAGTGCGAGTACGGCGCGACCAAGGGCAAGTTCGACCTCGCCGCCTGCGCGAAGAAGAACAACCTCGACGCCATCCACGACACCGTGCACGAGATGGCGCGCGACGAAGCCCGCCACGGCAAGGCGCTCGAGGGCATGCTCAAGCGTTATTTCAAGTAAGAAATCGCATACGAAAAAAGCGGAAGGGAGCGTCCCTTCCGCTTTTTCGTTGACAAATGCTGTCGAGCCTTGTAAAATACAATCGCCCGCAAGGGCAGGCGTTGCCAAAGTGAAAAAAGGCGGTTCCGTCACACCACCCGAAAGGGGGTGTTGCTATGCCGATTACATTGACGTTCCATATCTACGGATTAACGGTAACGATCACTGTGAAAAGCGGAAACCGCCACTCGGCCAAGTGACGGTTTCTTAGAAATAAGATAACACGTTAGGGCGGAGCCGCTTATTGGCAACGCCTTTTCTGTTCTCATTATACCGCATCCGCGGCGCTTGTCAAGGGCGATTTGCGTGTGCGTTTGCGTCCGGTGTGCGGACTGAGAAGGGAGCAGCTTTGGTCTGCTCCTTGCGCGTGGCGCAATGACAAGCACAAATCCCTTCGCCGCCTCATTTTTTTCGCCAACCGCGATACCGCACGGCTGCCCGGCGGGACAGCCGTGTTTTCTTCCTTGTCAAATCCGATCGGATATGATACCATCTCAGATATCATATTGAGCTTTGACGAAGAGGGACGCCTTATGAAAAAAGCGCTGATCTGCCTTATGAGCATGCTGCTCCTGTGCGGCTGCAAAGCAAATCACACAGCTCCCGCGAACGACAAGGCCGTGACGTTCGTCAACGGCGTGACGGACGCGGACGTGTGGCTCCTGCCCGATACGGAGGCGAACCGGAAAACCACCCTCTGGGGCGCCGCGACCCTCTCGGGCGTGAAGACGGACGAGAGCCGTCAGACCCCGCTGTGCGAGGCGGGGGACGGCGGACTGTATCTCATCCGCATGATCGACGCCGACCATATATACTACTCCGCCAACGGCGTCGCGCTGGAGTCCGGGTGGACGGTGCGGATCGCCGGAGCGGACCTGCGGTCGGTCACGGCGGAGGTCACGGACGAAACCGGCGCGCTGCAGCGCACATACGAGGTGTTCGCGGCAAGCCTGTAAGAGCGCCGGCGGCGTTTGCGGGGATATCCGCGAACGCCGCTCTTTTTGTGCAGTTTGTTGCTTTTTGCTGTAGACAAATCGTCTCGCTTGTGCTATACTGACCACAACTATCGACCGACAGGAGGAGTTTTGTTATGGACGTCAAGGAGATCCTGCGCTATGTGGACCACACGCTGCTCGCACAGGGAGCGACCTGGGACGAGATTCGGCAGATTTGCGACGACGGCATGAAATACGGCTGCGCCTCCGTCTGCATCCCGCAGAGCTATGTCAAGCGCGCCGCGCAGTACATCGCGGACAACTGGCGCGAAAAGGGAAGCTGGCTGCCCGTGTGCACCGTCATCGGCTTCCCCAACGGCTACAGCCCCACCGAAGTCAAGTGCTATGAGGCGGAGAACGCCGTGTTCGACGGCGCGGGCGAGATCGACATGGTCGTCAACATCGGCTGGGTCAAGGACGGTCGCTGGGACGATATCGAGGATGAGATCAACGAGATCAAGGAGGCCTGCAACGGCCGCCTGCTCAAGGTCATCATCGAGACCTGCCTGCTCACCGAGGAGGAGAAGATCCGCCTCTGCGAGGTCGTCGCGCGTTCCGACGCGGAGTTCATCAAGACCTCCACCGGCTTCGCCGGCGGCGGCGCGACCCGCGAGGACGTCAAGCTGATGGTCGAGCACTGCAAGGGCAAGCTGGTCAAGGCGGCGGGCGGCATCGCCGACCTCAAGGACGCGGAGGACTTCCTCGCGCTCGGCGCGGAGCGCCTCGGCACGTCCCGCATCGTCAAGGCCGTCAAAGCCTTGTAAATCAAAAAGGTGCAGGCACTTTTTTGAAAAGGATCCGCTGCGCTTCCCGCGCGCCAAAGGCGCGCGGGCGCTCCGCGCAAGGCGTCTTTCTGACGCGCAGGCCGTCAGAAAAACAGATCAGGTTCATTTGCGTCTGCGGTCGCAAAATAGGAAAGGAGATTTTGAATTATGGCTACTCCCCACAACAGCGCTGAAAAGGGCGCGTTCGCGAAAACAGTTCTGATGCCCGGCGATCCCCTGCGCGCGAAGCTCATCGCCGAGACCTTCCTCACCGAGCCCAAGCTCGTGAACAACGTGCGCGGCGTTCAGGGCTATACCGGCACCTACAAGGGCGTGCCCGTCAGCGTGATGGCGTCCGGCATGGGCTGCCCGTCCATTGGCATCTACTCCTACGAGCTGTTCACCCAGTACGGCGTGGACAACATCATCCGCATCGGCTCCGCCGGCGCGATCTCCCCCGACCTCAAGCTCAAGGACGTCGTCGCCGCCATGGGCGCCTGCACGAACTCCTGCTATGCCCAGCAGTACCGTCTGCCCGGCAGCTTCGCCCCCATCTGCAACTACGACCTGCTGCGTCTGGCGGTCGAATCGGCGGGCGAGATCGGCGTGCGTATGCCCGTGGGCAACCTGTTCTCCTCCGACACGTTCTATGACGCGTCCGCCTCCACGATGGAGTGGGCGAAGATGGGCTGCCTCGCGGTCGAGATGGAAGCTGCCGCGCTGTACTGCAACGCCGCCTACACCCACAAGCGCGCGCTCGCCATCTGCTCCATCTCCGACAGCCTTGTCACCGGCGAGGAGCTCAACGCCGACGAACGCCAGAACAGCTTCACGAATATGATGAAGATCGCGCTGGAGATCGCCGTCAAGGCGACCAAGCTGCCCGAGCTCGAAGACGCCGCCGTCAGCGCGAGCAAGTGATCGTCCGCGGCGGACAGAATAAAATGAAGGAGTGCCGTCCATGCGTGTCATAGACATTGAAGATATCACCGAAGCGATGGCGGACCAAACCGCGTTCGTCCTGCGCTGCGAGGAGAGGTACCGCGACAAGATCAGCACCACCGCGGCGCGCATCCTCAAGGCGCACGACAGCCATCCCATCGTCTGCCTGACCGGCCCGTCCGGCTCCGGCAAGACCACGACGGCGATGCGGCTGAAGACCTATCTGGAAAACATGGGCGTGGAGGTCGCGCTGGTCAGCATGGACAACTTCTTCCTCCCGCAGGACAAGCGCCCGCCCGAGGCGACGGACTGGGAGTCGCCCTACTGCGTGGACCGGCAGGCTCTGGCGGAGTGCATCCTCCGCCTCGCCGACGGCGAGGACGTGGAGGCCCCCTGGTACGACTTCAAGACGGGCGGCGTCGGCGGCTATCGCACGATCGCCGGCGTGAAGGACGGCGTCGTGATCGCGGAGGGCATCCATATGCTCAACCCGCTGATCCTCGAGCTGCTGCACGGCTCGTACACGGGCGTGTACGTCGCGCCGCGCACGCGCATCATCACGCGGGACGACAAGATCGTCAACCCCGAGCAGCTGCGCGTGGCGCGACGGATGATCCGCGACCTCATCGGCCGCGGGCACAGCCTGCGCGACACGGTCGAGCGCTCGCAGAGCGTGGACGCGGGCGAGCTGAACTACATCCAGCCCAACAAGGGCAACGCCTCCATCCACATCGACACCTTCCACGATTACGAGCCCTGCATCCTCGCCAAGTACCTGCGCGAGCTGCCCGAGTTCCACGAGCAGCTGGACGACGCCTTCGTCGAGGCGCACGGCCTGTCCGACCTGATGCGCGTGGTCAAGTCCGTTCCCGCGCTGACGACGCCCTATGTCCCGCGCAACTCCCTCGTGCGCGAGTTCGTCGGCGGCAGCATCTACCAATATTGAGCGCGCGGCTTGACAGACGACAATAAAAAAAGTATATTGAGATTCACGGGCGTGTATGCGCCCGTGAATCTCATTTTCAGAAAAGCAGGTGTTCGCCATGTCCGATTTTAAGGCGTTCCTCAAACGTAAAAATATTGAATTCTCCGCCAAGCGCTACGGCATCGACGCGCTGGGCGCGATGGCGCAGGGCCTGTTCTGCTCGCTGCTCATCGGCACGATCATCAAGACGCTGGGCACGCAGCTGAACGTGAAGCTGCTTGCCGACATCGGCTCCTACGCCATGTCCGTCTCCGGCCCCGCGATGGCGGTCGCCATCGGCTACGCGCTCAAGGCGGACCCGATGGTGCTGTTCTCCCTCGCCGCCGTGGGCTGGGCGGCGAACGCCGAGGGCGGCGCCGGCGGCCCGCTGGCCGTGCTGATCATCGCCGTCGTCGCCGCCGAGTGCGGCAAGGCGGTCAGCAAGGAGACGAAGGTGGATATCCTTGTCACGCCCGCCGTCACGATCCTCGTCGGCGTGGCGCTGGCCAAGGTGATCGCCCCGCCCATCGGCGCGGGGGCGCAGGCGTTCGGCCTTGTCATCGACTCCGCCACCAAGCTCCAGCCCTTCTGGATGGGCATCGCGGTGTCCGTCCTCGTCGGCGTCGCGCTGACGCTGCCGATCTCGTCGGCGGCGATCTGCTCGGTGCTGGGGCTGACCGGCCTTGCCGGCGGCGCGGCGGTCGCGGGCTGCTGCGCGCAGATGGTCGGCTTCGCCGTGATGTCCTTCCGCGAGAACGGCTGGGGCGGGCTGGTGTCGCAGGGGCTGGGCACGTCCATGCTGCAGATGCCCAACATCATCCGCAACCCCCGCGTCTGGATCCCGCCCATCCTCACCAGCGCGATCACCGGCCCCATCGCCACCTGTCTGTTCCGCCTGGAGATGAACGGCGCGCCGATCAACTCCGGCATGGGCACCTGCGGCCTGTGCGGCCCCATCGGCGTCTGGACGGGCTGGATCGCCCCCGGCGAGGCCGCCGTCGCCAAGGGCGCGGCGGCGATGGTTCCCGGCGCGGTGGACTGGGTCGGGCTGCTGCTCGTCTGCATTGTGATGCCCGCGGTGTTCTGCGCGCTTCTCGGTGCGCTCTGCCGCGCGATCGGCTGGGTGAAGCCCGGGGATCTCAAGCTCGACTGATTGGTCAAAGCGCATAAAATGGGGAAATCCGAAACAGACGCTTGAATATGTGGGTCAGTTCTGCTATACTGTTATATGGACGAAAAGTCCGAAAATAAGATAAGGAAGGTAATGAACATGAAGAAGCTTCTTGCAGTCATCCTTGCGATGACCATGGTTCTCGCGCTGGCCGCCTGCGGCGGCAGCAAGACCGCCGAGCCGGCGCCCGCCGCGCCCGCCGCCACCGAAACTCAGCCCGCCGCGGCTGCCGAGCCCGCCCCCGCAGCTCCCGCTGCCGAGGCTGTCCGCGTCGCGATGATCACCGACTACGGCGACATCACCGACCAGTCCTTCAACCAGACCACCTATGAGGCGGCCAAGAGCTGGTCCGAGGCGAACGGCGCCGACTTCACCTACTTCAAGCCCGCTTCCGACTCTGACGACGACCGTATCGCCATGATCGAGAAGGCCATCGACGAGGGCTACGGCGTCATCGTGATGCCCGGCTACGCGTTCGGCCCGGCGATCGTTGCCACCGCTCCCGAGTATGAAGACGTCGTCTTCATCGCTCTGGACGTCAGCGCCGGCGACCTCGGCGACGGCTTCCAGGTCCCCGCGAACCTCTACTGCGCTGTCTATCAGGAAGAGCTCTGCGGCTACATGGCCGGTTATGCGGCTGTCAAGCTCGGCTACAAGAAGCTCGGCTTCCTGGGCGGCATGGCGGTTCCCGCTGTCGTTCGTTACGGCTACGGCTTCGTGCAGGGCGCTGACGCCGCTGCGGCTGCCGACGGCAAGACCGATGTGAGCATCAAGTACGCTTACGGCAACCAGTTCTACGGCGACGGCGACATCACCGCGGCCATGGACACCTGGTATGCTGACGGCACCGAGGTCGTGTTCGCCTGCGGCGGCGGTATCTTCACCTCCGCCGGTGAGGCGGCTGCCAAGGTTGGCGGCAAGGTCATCGGCGTCGACGTCGATCAGGCCCCGACCATTGACGGTATGTACGGCGACGGCATGACGGTCACCTCCGCCATGAAGGGCCTCGCCGCCACCGTCAACACCCTCCTCACCGCCGTCAAGGACGGCACCTTCGCCGGCGGCAAGGTCGACTCCCTCGGCCTCGTCTCCGCCACGCCCGAGGAGAACTACGTCCAGATCCCGATGGGCAGCACCCAGTGGAGCGACTCCTTCACCAAGGACGACTATGCCGCTCTCGTCGCCGATATGTTCGCCGGCAAGGTGAGCGTCTCCAACGACATCACCAAGGGCGCCGCCGACATGGCCACCACCATCGCTGTGAGCGACCTCGGCAACATCAAGTAAAGCATTCTAAACAAAAGGAACGCCTGCATTGCAGGCGTTCCTTTTGTTTTCGGGGGCGCTCGCGCCGCCTTTTGTGCGAGATAACAATTTTTTTGGCCTACTCACAAGTTTTCTTTGCATTATCGCCCAACAGGATATATAATAACAGTTAGGAAATTTGTAGCCGGCGCGGAGCCGGCGATGAAAAAAGGAGGGGGTCAACTTGGAAACGCCGTATGCGATTGAAATGCTCAACATCACCAAGCGGTTCCCGGGCATCATCGCCAACGACAACATCACCCTGCAACTCAAACGCGGCGAGATCCATGCGCTGCTCGGCGAGAACGGCGCGGGCAAGTCCACGCTGATGAGCGTTCTGTTCGGCCTGTATCAGGCGGAGGAGGGCGTCATCAAGAAGGACGGCAAGGAGGTCCAGATCAAGGACCCGAACGACGCCAACGCGCTCGGCATCGGCATGGTGCACCAGCACTTCAAGCTGGTCGAGTGCTTCAGCGTGCTCGACAACATCATCCTCGGCGTGGAGCCGACGACCAAGATGGGCTTCCTGCAGAAGCAGGAGGCGCGCAAAAAGGTCGTGGAGCTGTCGGACAAGTACGGCCTTCAGGTCGATCCCGACGCCCTGATCGAGGACATCACCGTCGGTATGCAGCAGCGCACCGAGATCCTCAAGATGCTCTACCGCGACAACGAGATCCTCATCTTCGACGAGCCGACCGCCGTGCTGACGCCGCAGGAGATCGACGAGCTGATGAAGATCATGAAGAACCTCGCCGCCGAGGGCAAGAGCATCCTCTTCATCTCCCACAAGCTCGCGGAGATCATGGCCGTCGCCGACCGCTGCTCCGTCCTGCGCAAGGGCAAATACATCGGCACCGTCGAGACGAAGAACTCCTCGCCCGAGGAGCTGTCCGCCATGATGGTCGGCCGCAACGTCAACTTCCACGTCGAGAAGAAGCCCGCCCAGCCCGGCGACGTGGTGCTCGACATCGAGCATATGTCCGTCGCCTCCAAGGCGCACAAGAAGGACGCCGTCCATGACGTGTCGTTCAAGGTGCGCCGCGGCGAGATCGTCTGCATCGCGGGCATCGACGGCAACGGCCAGAGCGAGTTCGTCTTCGGCCTGACGGGCATGGAGCCGCTGCGCGAGGGCAAGATCACGCTGGCGGGCAAGGACATCACCCACGCCTCCATCCGCGAGCGCAGCACCTCCGGCATGAGCCACATCCCCGAGGACCGTCACAAGCACGGCCTCGTGCTCGATTACCCGCTTGAGTACAACATCGTGCTCCAGCGCTACTTCGAGCCGGAGTTCACCAACGGCGCGGGCTTCCTCCGCCGTGACAACATCCGCAAGTACGCCGAGCGCCTGATCGAAGAGTACGACGTGCGCTCCGGCCAGGGCCCCATCACCCACGCGCGCGCCATGTCCGGCGGCAACCAGCAGAAGGCGATCATCGCCCGCGAGGTCGACAAGAATCCCGACCTGCTCGTTGCGGTGCAGCCGACCCGCGGCCTCGACGTCGGCGCGATCGAGTTCGTCCACAAGAAGCTGGTCGAGCAGCGCGACGCCGGCAAGGCGGTGCTGCTGATCTCGCTGGAGCTGGACGAGGTCATGGACGTGCCCGACCGCATCCTCGTCATGTACGAGGGTGAGATCGTCGGCGAGCTTGACCCGAAAACCACCACGCAGGAAGAGCTCGGCCTCTACATGGCGGGCGCGAAGAGAGACGAGGTGAAGGCATGAAAGAGAAAAAGAATCTTCTCAAGAACAACGCCGTCCAGTCGCTGATCGCGTCGCTGCTGTGCATCGTGTTCGGCCTGCTGCTGGGCTACGTCGTGCTGTTGTTCATCAACCCCACCGGAGCCGGTGAGGCGATCCTGGCGGTCATCAAGAACTTCTGGAACTACTCCCGCGCCAACCTGCAGGCGAAGAACTTCGGCAACACGCTGGTCAAGACCGCGCCGCTGCTGATGTGCGCGCTGAGCGTGCTGTTCGCCTACAAGGTCGGCCTGTTCAACATCGGCGTCGCCGGACAGTATGTCGTCGGCTCCTGCGCCAGCCTTTACGCCGCGCTGGCGTGGCACTGGGGCTGGCTGCCGTGCCTGGTGTTCGCCATCGTCGTCGGCGGCGTGTACGGCGCGCTGGTCGGCCTGCTCAAGGCCTACTGCAACGTCAACGAGGTCATTTCGGGCATCATGCTTAACTGGATCGGCCTCTACACCACGAATATGCTGCTCGCGGGCGTGAAGGAGTCCACCAGCCCCTACACGCTCCACCTCAAGACCGACGCCCCGCAGGCGATGCTGCCCACCGCGGGCCTCGGCGCGATGTTCAACAACAACGGCAACGTCACCATCGCCATCCCGCTTTCCATCCTCATCGCCGTCGCCATCCTCATCATCCTGGAGAAGACGAAGCTCGGCTATGAGCTGCGCGCCACGGGCAACAACAAGAACGCGGCGAAGTACGCCGGCATGGCGGAGAAGCGCAACATCATCCTCACGCTCGTCATCGCGGGCGCGCTGGCGGCGATGGGCGGCGCGTTCCTCTACCTCACCGACTACGAGCAGTGGTCGGTCACGCAGTCCTCTGTGCCGGGCATGGGCTTCAACGGCATCGCCGCGGCGTTCCTCGGCGGCCTGAACCCCATCGGCACGATCTTCGCGTCCTACTTCATCCAGCACATCACCGTCGGCGGCGCGTACGTGGACAAGACCATG
>Ga0129307_1001519_pt1 | contig 23991 bp, 27 predicted proteins | sample P1105metagenome_FD_94437 | JGI IMG/M metagenome (GOLD analysis project Ga0129307, IMG submission 94437) | Capybara group fecal microbial communities from Wisconsin, USA - P1105 metagenome | ecosystem: Host-associated > Mammals > Digestive system > Large intestine > Fecal | place: USA: Wisconsin... | reverse complement strand
GCGAAGGCCGCACGGGCCCCTCCCTGCACCCTCCCCATCGCTGCACAAGTGCCAACCTTACGGCTCAGAAATGAGCCTGCGAGCAGTCTCGCAGCATTCGCCTTTTAAGGTTGTGGCCGACGCTTCCATTCTCTCGACGTTAACTTATCATCTCTTAAAAACAAGCTAACATCCCACTTACACTAAATAATTGTCATCTTGATGGTTCACTTTTCAAAATATTCTGTCATAAGATTCATTTTTTTATTTAATTTGATTAAAAAAACATCAATGTATATATATTAGTTACATGAAGAACTTGCATTTCGTAAAAAGCCTTTTTATAATTGCAGCGGGATTTTGTCTTGCAGCACCTTTGAACGCTCAAGTAACCGACGAAGAACTTGCAAAACATCCCGAATTCACATCCAGCAACTATCTTGTGTACCCGGAACCTGTAAATATTAAATACACTAAGGTTCCTGCAGGCTATAAGCCGTTCTATATCAGCCATTACGGGCGCCACGGTAGCCGTTACCACCATGACGCAGACGAATACAAGTATATCTACAAGACACTTTCCAAGGCCGATTCCGCAGGCAAGCTCACCGAACTCGGCAAGCAAGCGCTCGCCTATGCAAAAGTGCTCGCCACCAAAGCCGCCCCGCAAAAAGGCGACTTGACACAGGTGGGTGTTCACCAGCACGAAGGTATCGCCAAGCGCATGTACAAGAACTTCCCGGAAGTTTTCAAGGACGTAAACGTCGCCGGCAAAAAAATCACGCCGCACGTCAAGGCTTACGCAAGTACGAGCGGCAGGTGCATCGTGAGCATGGCCGCATTCATCGGGGAACTCCGTGCACAGAATCCAAAGATCAGTCCCGAACTGATTTCCGGCAAGAGCTACATGAATTTCATCAGCGCCTTTGACTGGAACAAGCTCGACTACTCCAAAGTCAAGACTTACACCGACGAAAGCGACAAGCTGTGGAAAAACGTAAACCCGCAACCATTCCTAAAAAAGCTCTTCAATGACAGTAATTATGTTGTAAATAATTTTGAAGCGGACAAATTCTATAACCGTTTCTTCGAAATCGCGACATCGCTCCAGGGCATGGACAAACCGCTGCTCGACGAAATCGCAGCCAATGCCAAAGTTCCCGCCGACTCCTTCGTGAACATCTTCACGACCGAAGAAAAGATTGCCCGCTGGAAAGCCCAGAACGCATGGTGGTACAGCCTTGAAGGCACAAGCCCGCTCATCAACAGCCAAAACGGTCTCAACTTCGCAAAGCCCACCCTACAGAACATCCTTGACGAAGCAGATGCAGCCATCGCCGCCGACACCACACGTGGTTCAGCACCGATTGCAGCGACACTCCGATTCGGCCACGACGCAACCCTCCTTCCGCTTGCCGCCCTCATGCAGTTGCCAATCGCAAACGCCAAAGTCTCGGATCTCTCCAAACTGCACGAACAGTGGAACGACTTCAGAATCATCCCGATGGCCGCAAACCTCCAGATGGTATTCTACAAGGCACCCAAAAAGCCCATCCTCGTAAAAATCCTCTACAACGAAATCGAACAGATGCCCGGTATCGAACTCGAATTGCAAAACTCTGAACGTAAAGACGCAGTCAAAATTGCCCACGGTCCCTACTACTACTGGAACGATGTCCGAGAATTTTACAGAGCCCTCCTCAATAACGAAAAAGCCATCCGCCATTAGTAATTTACCATGAATAAAGTTGTCGCACTCATCATCAGCCTTGCCGCTTGCGCCCCGCTTTTTGCCACTCCCGGTGCCGCACCGAATGGAGCATCCAATGGAGCATCTAAAGGGGCGTCTAAGAACGCGACAACTAAAAACTCAGCCGTGACAGAAATTGTCAACAATTTAGTCAACGAAGGCGTACAGTTCCACGAACAAGGTCAATACGACGAAGCCATCGCCAAGTACAAACTGGCCGAAAAGAAGGCGCCCAAAAACGCACTCGTCAAATACGAGATGGCATTTTCATACCACGCCAAGCACGAGATGGACAAGGCTCTCTCTTACGCCAAGGCAGCTGCCAAGCTCGATACGAAAAACATCAATGAAAACCTCTACAGCCTGATGGGGACCATCTACGACGAAAAGGGCATGCCCGATTCCGCCCTCGCCGTCTATCGCAAGGGCTTTGAAAAAGAACCGAACTCGTTCAACATCCCCTACAACGCGACCATCACCTTCATGCGGCTCAACAATGCCGACTCCGCTTACGCCTGGGTCAAGCGGAGCATCAACAACTCCCGCATTCACGAGGGCAGCTATTACTATGCAGGTTTCATCGCAAGCCTGATGGGCAAATGGCCGCAGTTCTACGCCTATTCGATGTACTCGACGTTCATCACCAAAAAAGACGACATCATCCGCGACAACCTTTCGAGACTTTACGGCAAGACAAAATACCTCGTGCAAAAAGAAGGGGACGAACTCAAATTGAACTCCCCGAATGTCAAGCAAACCGGTAGCGATTCCACCGTGAACAACGAATTCCTCCTTTCGCTCCAGACCATGTTCGCGACGGATTCCATCGGAACACGCAAGCTCTACGACAAGGATTCCACCTCGGCGCAGCAAACCGAATTTTTGATTTACATCTTGGAAAAGAGCATCAAGCTCATCGCCTTTACCGACGAAATCGACGACCCGATACAGAGATTTTATCAGGGACTGATCCGCAACAGGCTAGTGGATGCGTTCATCTACACCATCTGCGAACCGATTGACCGCCCGACATTCGCCCAGTGGCTCATCAAGAACCGCAGCGAACAGACTCGACTTTACCAATGGTTCAACAAAGAATGGCTGATGCTGTAAAAGTACAATCCTAATTATTTGTGATAGTGCGAACCGCAATAGGCAATATACACAGCACTGTTATCTGATTCTACTTTATATACAATTCTATGGTAATCGTCTATACGGCGGCTCCAGTATCCGGTCAAATCACCTTTCAAAGCCTCAGGTTTACCTAATCCATCATAAGGATTTCTCTCAATATCCCGAAGCAATTCATTTGCTTTTTTCAAAAGTTTTTTTCACTTTGCAATGCGAGATAATCATTCCACGCTGCATCAGACCAATTTTTCTGCATTAAAGATCCTCAATCAAATCGTGAGCTTTATAATGCCCAGCTTCAATTTCTGCAACAGATTTTCTTAAATAAGCAAGATTTGATTTATTCCAATAAGGATCTGAACTCCCTTTAATATCAAATGGAATTCGATTCTCTCGCAAAGTCATTTTTGCAAAAAGATTTACAGCCGCCGAAGGAGTCAAGCCAACGGATTCACAAAACGCATCAAATGCATTTTTCACTTCATCATCCATACGAACACTTAAAGTAGCCATAGCAGCCTCCATTTGTAATACAATATAATTTTTTTAATACAATGTCATATTTATGTGTATTTTTTTCAAAAAACTTGCTTTTACCATTTACGATATTTATTTTTCAATTGCAATCTAAACTGTAATTTTTTAAAGGAATTTTATGCGATTTTTTGTACCCACTGACGTTTACGTTGAAAAAAATTGCGTTAAAAACCACGCTCAAAATTTAATCGCCGTCGGAAAACGTGCACTGGTCATGACCGGCCACAGATCCGCCGCCGCAAACGGTTCATTGATCGACGTGACCGAAGTCCTGAAAGCGGGGGAGGTCCCATTCCAAATTTTCAACGAAGTCGAAGAAAACCCGTCAACGGACACAGTGGGGAAGGCGCTGCAAATCGCCCACAAATTTAACGCGGACTACGTCATCGGCATCGGGGGAGGTTCCGCTATCGATGCCGCGAAAGCCGTGGCTCTGCTCCTCCGCAACCCAGACCTACACGCGGACGAACTCCACAAAGCCCCCCAAACCCCGCTGGACCACGTGCCAGTCGTAGCCGTCCCGACCACTTGCGGCACAGGCTCTGAGGCAACCCCCGTCGCCATCATCACGAACCGCAAGGCAAATCTCAAAAAAAGCATTCCGCATGTTATTTTCCCGACACTCGCCCTCGTCGATGGAAAATACCTCGCCTCCGCAAAAAAGACACTCATCGTGAACACCGCCGTCGATGCGCTCGCCCACATGGTCGAAAGCATCCTCAACGTCAAATCGAACATGCTCAACCGCATGTGCCCGGAATACGGACTCAAGCTCTGGGGCGATTGCAAAGACGCACTCCTTTCCGATAGCGACATTGACGAAAGTTTATACGAAAAGCTCATGGTCACGTCAACAATTGCAGGCATGTCCATCGCACAGACATCTACCGCCGTACCGCATGGCATGAGCTACGACCTCACGCTCCACGCAGGCGTACCGCACGGTCCCGCAGTCGGCTACTTCCTCGCCGCCTATACCGAAGTCTGCGCCAAGTTCGTTCCAAAAGACGTGGAAAAAATTCTCTCGCTTTTGGGATTGCAGTGCATCGGAGATTTTGCGGAAATGCTCCGCCACCTTATCGGCACATGCAACGTCACCCGCGAAATGCGTGACAAGTTCGCCGCCGCCATGAAAGTGAACCGCTCCAAGCTCGACCTCGTCCCCGGCAACATCACCGCCGAAGACATCGACTACATCTACGACAAATCGCTAGTAGTGGAATAAGGACTCTTCAACTGTCATCCCGGACACCGTTCCGGGATCAGTTTTTCATAATACAAAAGTCCTTTCCTAGCTGTCATCCCCGCGTGCTTTCTCGTCATCCCCATATTCTTTTATCGTCATCCCCGCGAAGGCGGGGATCTTCATACACATCGCAAAATTTTTATATTGATACAGTAAAACCGGAGACCTTATGAAAAAAGTTTTAATCGCCGTTATTGTCGTTGTCGTCATCCTGCTCATCATCGTAGGGAAGGGCATCGGCACCTACAACAACATCATCGCCCTCGAAGAAGGCGTAAAGGCACAGTGGGCACAAGTCGAAAACACCTACCAGCGCCGCTTTGACCTTATCCCGAATCTCGTCAGCACCGTCCAAGGCGAAGCCAACTTCGAAAAGAGCACCCTCACCGAAGTCATGGAAATGCGCAGCCGTATGGGAGGAACCGTCAAGCTCGACGAAAGCCTCATGAACGACGAAGCCGCCCTGAAAAAATTCCAGGACATGCAAGGCACCCTCGGTGGCGCCCTCCAGCGCCTCATGGCCGTTTCTGAAAACTACCCGGATCTCAAGAGCAACAAAAGCTTCCAAGAACTCCGCGTACAACTCGAAGGCGCCGAAAACCGCATCGCCGTCGAACGCAAACGCTACAACGAAACCGTCAAAGAATACAACACCACCATTCGCCAATTCCCGACGAACCTCGTCGCCGGTTTCGCAGGCGCCTCCCCAAAAGCCCTTTTCTCCGCTGACGCCGCCGCAAGCACGGCACCGAAAGTTCAGTTTGATATAAAGTAATTTAAGTGGTTAGTGATTAGTGGTTAGTAAATAGGAATGCAAAATGTCATCCTGGAGGGCAACGCCCGATAGGATCCAAAGCAAATCCGTCATCCTGAGCTGTCATCCTCGAACGAAGTGAGGGGAACCATAATTTCTTGAAAGTCACTTATCGAAGAATCTAAAGCATTTAAAACGGTCATCGTTTAAAAATGATGATCGTTTTTTTATTTCTCTAATTTAATTAACGTATTTTATTTCCATGCTGTTCTTTATCACACTCGTTATAATCATTACATTAGTAGTGCTGTTCAATTACATGTGCATAAAATCAAACGGTGCACCCGCTTACGTCCAGGAGACGAAAATCTTGGTCCCTATGGAGAATTTCTAACAACTAAAAAAGCCATTACAGCCTGCAAAGAAACGTATAAGAAACTACAAACTTATACCAATACAGAAAAACAGCATATACATTCTTCAAACTACGATAAAGTTTTTTGGAGATTTTAAAACAAATATTTCCTTTAAACAAAAGTTATAATTCTCTATTTGAGCATCCAAAAATTTTTTTCTACTACTTTACAATCAAATTCACTGCATTTTGCAGTTCATGCAGTTCCTTTCATTTTAGATGCAGATTTTACTGCATTTGCGATTTTTCCAAACTTTGGCTTTCGCGGAGTTGATTGGCGGCACGTTCGATATTCCGTTCGCGGATAGCTTCATCAACAACACGTTTAAGATAAAGTTCTTCCGAATGAGCTCGGAAGAGTTCGCTTTCCTGTTTTGTGAATGCAGAAAAACTCATGATGTACAAAATGGGAATGATGACAATCAGAGTCTTTTCCAAAAATTCAAAGGCATGTTTTCCGTCGATATCAAACGTCGTAGACACAAACGTCAAGAATCCAAGCTGGCTTGGATCCACATAAACAATCACCAATAATAACAGTGACGCAATAAACCACGCATTCAACATTCTTTTCGGAAAACGTTCCTTAAGCATGCCATGCTGTTGCATGTAATTTTCTTGGACCCTGACCATGTCGCTAAAAATAAAGTAATTCAGAAAATAGCCGAAAAACGGAATGCAGGTGAGGAGGACAGCTCCCATCGGCGAGAATTTCATCGTCGTTAGCAAACGCAAATTCGAAACAGCCCGATGAAGCCAAGACAAATAGCTTACGCAAAAGGCAAAAATCGAAAGAAAAATTATAGCACCGGAAATAAAGGAAAATACGATGGGCACAAGCACCATTCCCCCAATCAAACCTAATAAATCCTCAGCCCCAAAAAACATGCCTAACATCACAAAAACAAATTGCAACAAAAAAACAGCGAAAAGAATAAAGATGACCTTTATCCAAAAAAGCACACGTTGGGCCCGTTTCGTATTATCCTGCATAAATCCTCCAGCCAAAATATAGCAAAAAATTTATCAACAATTATCATCAAAAGCAGGGGAGACCTATAGACACTATTAAAAGGTTCCATTTAGATCTCCAATATTTACCATATATTTCAAAATAGCGATTGTTAATAGAATGTACATAATTAAGACAAGATTTAACAATTTATTTTCTATTTTTACAACTTATCCACTTATCCCATCGATTGTTTCACGTGAAACATGTTTTAGTGGAAATATTAAACATCGTCTATCAACAAATTTTTTAAAATAACAGCGATTTTAATTTCAATTATAATTCTGTGTTTATAAATTGAATTCATTTTATCAACACACGCAAATAGGAATTATCAACATATAAAAAATCACCAAGCCCATTATGGAACTCGGTGTGAATAGATTCTTTTAAACTTTTCAACAATCGTCTAGAATGTCACAGTACGCGGTGCTTCGGTGAAGCTGCAGAACGTGGCAGTCGCATCCGTGAAATACAAAACTTCAGTGTTGTCATCATCAGGGGAGTACATACTCTTGAGGGAGGGGTAGTTTTCGAGCATGTGGACCTTGGGTTCACGACGGTCATCGCGAATGAGCGTTCCGGAAAGGCGAAGCCACTTGGTCCCTGACTTGTCCATGGCACAGAGTTGAACTTTACCGTTCTTCTGGATTTGCTTCGAAACGTTCTTGGACTTGCCTGTCTGAATATAGAGCTTGCCTTCGAAAATTTCGATGGTGCCAAACGGACGTACTTTCGGTTCGTCGCCGTCAACCGTTGCGAGGAAATAGGCCCCGCATTCCTTGATGAAATTCTTGACTTCTTCCATAAGATGTTCCTTTTTCGTTTTTATACCAATATAGAAATTAATAATTTAAGCGCCATGCCGACACGAGAATGCATACCACCAATATCGTCCCTCTAACCTTTGGCGAGTTTTTCCAGGTATAGTTCTTTTTGCGTATCGTAACAACTCTTGCAAATACCGACACGAGCGCCGCTGTAAAAGAAAGCTCAAAACCCGTTATGAAGTTCATAAGTTCCAGACTTTCAGCCGAAGGGGCAGGCACTTTTGGAAAACAGGTACAAGTAATGGTAGGCTGTTGCAAAGACTGGCAACAGCACACAAACAATACGTAGCCAAAACAATAGTAAACATTATTGGCTGAGATTCCCATCGAATTTCAGCGATATTTTCTAAAACCCGCTTACGGCGGAAAGCAAATACAACAAGGAATAAGGAGAGGAGGAAAACAGAAATAAATTCCAAAACGACCGTCCTTATACTTATGTGAACTGGATCCTGCACGACCTAAAGGCCGCTCAGAACGATGCCTTCTCCATCACGTCCCGATAAATCTTTTCCATGTTCGCACTGAAGCAGCAGAAGATAACCTTCTTGACAATCTTCGCCGGAAATTCGCGGACCGTTTTCACGGCAATCTCGGTAGCCTCTTCCCAAGGGTAGCCATAGACGCCGGTAGAAATAGCGGGGAAGGCGACCGTCTCACAACCGTTTTCTTCGGCAAGTACGAGACAGTTTTTATAGCACGATTCCAGAAGTTTGGGTTCGCCATGGAGACCGTCATTATAGATTGGTCCCGGAGTATGAATCACGAACTTCGCCGGTAGCCTGAACCCCGGAGTAATTTTAGCCTCACTAGTCTTGCAACCGTTCAGAGGTATGCACGCCCGCAAAAGTTCCGGACCCGCCGCCCGGTGAATCGCCCCGTCAACACCGCCACCACCCAACAGCGAACAATTCGCCGCATTCACGATAGCATCGACTTTAAGCTTTGTGATGTCACCCTGGATAACTTCGATATCGACCATAAAACCTCCATAATCTTCAACTACAATTAATATAGCACATTCAAATACGTTTGGATAAAACAAACCCATTTTTAGTATATTGTGTTTGGCCTTTGACAAAGTCCTACACCCTGCGGTTTTCAAATAAAAATACGCAAGTGCATTTTTGCTTGGAAACCTTGGTTATGTTTCACGTGGAACATTCGCAAACCGAAGATGCGTCGAAAAATTTATTTTTCGGCATATCTGAGGTGCAGCAGTTGGCTCCGAAGGAGCAAACATGCGATAGCGAGTGTCGCGACAGGGAGCTTGCTCACTGGCATGACCGAACATGAGCATGTAGGACTATGATGCAACCATACCAAGTATTTTTTACGCACATCAATATTGGGGTTTTATGAAAATCGAACATGTGGCTATCTGGGTGAAGAACATCGACAACGTTTGCGAATTCTATCGAAAGTATTTCGGTGGGGTAATCCAACCTCTTTACCATAACCCCACAAAGCAATTCACCAGCCGATTCATCACCTTCGACGATGGCGCCCGCCTAGAAATCATGCACCGTCCAGATATAAATGTTGGGACTTTGACAGAGTCAAAGTCCAACATACTGGGGTTTGGCAATGTCCACACAAGTGTGGCCGCTGCTCTCACCCTGCGTATGTTTCACGTGGAACAATTTCATCTCGCCTTTTCCGTTGGTTCAAAAGAAAAGGTGGACCGCCTGACCCAACAAATGTCCGATGATGGTATTACCATCGTGGGCCAACCCCGAACCACCGGGGACGGGTATTACGAAAGTATTGTCCTTGATCCCGAAGGTAACCGGATAGAAATCACAGAATAATTCCGTTGACATTATAGTATCACTAGATTATATTTAAGTACAAGTTAATTATTTTAAGGGGATATTATGAAATTCAAATCCATCCTGTTAGCATCTGCATTATTAATCGCCTGTGGCGAAGATTCTTCAGGTATATCCGCCAATAACGAAACAGCCGCTTACAATTACACGAACTGTATTCAGACCGTTTTTGATTATGAAAAATCTCAAATTACCATGTATGATGCAAACTTTGCCGGTCTCTTGGTTGACAGTGCTTATGTAGACAAGGGCAATGAAAATACTAGAGGTAACCGCATCTACACTTGGAAAGGTTATTGCAAGAATGGCGTTATTGACAGCGTTTATGAAGGCGATTACCGTGATGGGAAATGGGAATACCGTGGCACAAAAAACAAAGCAAATTACAACGTCAAGCATGAAGGTAATGTTTGGACGATAAGCGCTTCAGCAAACGATGCAGTAAATCCAACAATCATTTATTTTGACGGGGACTCCCTAGCCACCACTTCTACCGACGAAGGCGGCACAGACACCATCATCTACGTTTTGAAAAACGACACACTTTATAGAGCTGACCAAAATCAAATTATCGTCATGGATGAACACGACAGCAATATTTGCTATGAAAAAGAAAATCGCGATGGTAAATGGTACACCTGGCATCGTTTTAATTCCGAAGTCAAGGATGACATGGTCATACTCACCAAGACATATATTGATTACGAAGATGGGCTAGACCATAAAGCCATGACCTACTTCATGTATTGGCGCAACGGCAAATAAAACAGCCTCATAATGTTGGGACTTCGACTGGTTGGGACTATATCTTCGATATAGTTCTACACCCTACACTTTGCAAACGTTTCACGTGAAACATTTTTTGATAAAAAAGACCCTTACATTACTCCTCATCTCTATCACTTTATCTTTCGCCAACATTATTATGGTGGACGATTCCATCCAGGATTCCACTATTTCTGTAGAATTAAGCAAGACATACGAAAACAAATACAATCCTTACGATGTTATACTTCTAGGTGGTATAGGTTACACATCCACAAGAAGAATAGAAATTGATGTACTTTCGGCTACATTTAATATCGGAACTAAATTTTTCGGCATCGATTGATTGCTTGTAGATTATACATTTTTACGATTTGATCGCAGGCTAGAAAGAACTGAAGACGGAAAGAAAATCTATGAATCATCAATTTGGGGCATAGCTTCATCCTTATTAGGATTAGCTACTCTCAGCATGGCCGATTCAATAAATACTACATTTGGCAAAATCGCATTTGGTACTCTATGGCTTACATCCGGAAATACAAAGTTCATATTGTACGGGAATAATCTTGGTGGAATATCATTACTCAGCAAAAGAATTCGGATTCATCGAAGAAGTGGGAATACAATTTGGAATTTTCCTAGCTCAAATAACAACAGGCGTTTCTTTCGAAATAACCAACAAGCAACGCAACATTGGATGGTTCTTTAAGATAATCACGCTTCCGCTATTCATCGAAAGATTCCCTACAAAACAACACTAAACGTTTCACGTGGAACATGACCGAGCATGTAGGACACGAAGTGTCCCAACTTAAGTTGGTGAGCACAGCGAAAATACGCCAACATATTTTTCGCGACTCTCGCTTTAACAGTTTCTCAACATTTATCAAAATGTTATCAACATATATTTTATAAAAATTTGGATGCGGGGGAGTCTGTTGATTGTTTTCTAAAAAAGTTATGCTAAATTTCAATGCGGACAAAAAATGTTGAAACTATAACTTTGTTGTAGTCCTACCTTAATCGCCTCAGTCATAAAATGTACAAGTATATTTTGCGACTTTCGGTTCATAAGGTTTCACGTGAAACAACAAGTGCAAACCGAGGATGCGATAAAGATTTATCCAAGGAATAACCATGTCTACTGTTTTCAAACTAGTTCTCCTACTTTCCGTAATAACCTTCGCCCAATCCACCCATTACATTAACGGGAAGTGGTATTCCTGCAACATGACCGAGTACAATTCCAAAGGAAAGGAAATATACTCCAAAACTGCAGATGGAAATGAACAATGGATAGAATACAACAAGAAGGGGTACGAAATTGGCAAGAAAAGCAAAACCGAGGATATTCCCGATACACTTAGATCCGTTTATGACCTCGACAAAAAAGGCAATATCATACATTCCGAGTCATCGCCGATAAATGTCAATACTTGGTACGAATACAACAAAGATGGAAAATTGATCCGCCAAAGAAATGAAACGGGAACGGAGTTACTGATTGAATACGACAAGAAAGGTAACAAGATACACAGTATAATAAGCAGACATACCTCTAAACAACTCGAAATTTGGTACGATTATGACAACAAAGGTAATATGATTCACAGCAAATCCTTTGACGATACCGAAAATTGGTACGACTATGACAACAAAGGTAATGAGGTTCACAGCAAATCCTCTAACGGTACCGAAGTTTGGTCTGAATATGACAATGACGGGCATCTGGTACACACCAAATCCTCCGACGGTTCAGAAAAATTTTTCTTGACTTTCAAAGAAAAAACAAAAACTGGATATAAAGAATACCAGTGCACCCAAGAATAAATGTTCCACGTGAAATAAGTGCAAACTTGTTGAATTCACCACTAGAGAATAAGATTGAGTTATAGAAACAACATAGAGCAGCAGAAGCTTCTGACAGACTTCCTCAAGGAACGGGCCGGTTTCGAATTGTCCGAAGAAACTCTCGACAAGCTTTACCAATTTGCAGACTTGGTCGTCGATACCAAGGAATTCGGAAATTTGATTTCTGCAAAAGATGCAGGAAAGTTCTTGTCCAGACACATCGCAGATTCGTTGGTACCATATATATATATTAGACGAGAGAATTCATTGGATTCTATCAGTCGCTCCGCTCCTTCCAGAATGACAAATACTCAGGATGACACTTTCTCATCCCTCAAAGCGACTGCAGGGAGCGATCTCACACCTCACAACCTCAAATGGGCCGATATGGGTGCAGGGGCAGGGTGTCCTGTTTTCCCGCTTGCGATTGCAATGCCGGATATACAGTTCTATGCGGTCGAGCCGCGTCACATGCGCGTGAAATTTATGCAGATGGTCAAGGAAAAACTGCACTTGGACAACTTGACTGTCGTCGGCAAACGTTTTGAAACTTCCGGTCTCGACAATCTTGACTTTATCAGCTGCCGCGCCCTTTCGACTTTCGAAAACGACTGGGAACGTGCCAAAGCAGGACTCAAGAAAGGTGGCACTTTCGTCACCCTCAAGAGCTATAATAATATAGTCCATTTAGAAAACGATCCAAAAGTTCATATCCAAAAGTATGAACTTCCAGAAGAAGAACAGGTGTACGCATTAGTCACCCGAGGTAATAATGAGTAAAATTATCGCCATTTGTAACCAAAAAGGTGGAGTCGGTAAAACTACTACGGCCGTGAACTTGGCCGCGAGTTTTGCAGCCCTCGAAAAAAAGACTCTTCTAATAGACATGGACCCGCAGGGTAATGCCTCGCAGGGTTTAGGTTTCTTAGAGTCGCAGGACATGGATATCCACGAAATTTTGGATATGGCCGGAAACCCGGACAACTTGACGCTCGAAAATATCAAGCCCGCCATTTTGGAAACGCCGCTTGACTTTTTGAAGATGATTACTTCTGGACCGGACCTCGCTGTCATGGAAATCGAACTGGTGAACGCCATGAGTCGCGAACGCAGACTCGAACGCGTGATGAATGTCCTCAAGCAGGAATTCGATTTCATCATCATCGACGCACCTCCGAGCTTGAACTTGCTCACCATCAATACGCTTACCGCAGCGACAAGCGTGCTCATTCCTGTGCAGTGCGAATATTACGCTTTGCAGGGTATGACCGAACTTTTCAAGACGATTCGCGAAGTCCAGAAGAACTTGAATGCGAACTTGAAAATTGAAGGCGCCCTCCTCACGATGTATGATTCCCGCTTGAGCCTCTCGAAGCAGGTGGCCGAAGAAGTTCGCGAAAACCTGAGCGACACCGTTTTCCAAACGATGATCCCACGCAATGTCAAGTTGAGCGAAGCTCCGTCTCACGGCAAACCGGTCATCCTTTACGATGTCCAGAGCACAGGTTCGCAGTCGTACATGAAACTCGCCGAGGAGATTCTGAATAAGGAGAAATAGGAATTGTTTACGTCATGCTGAGTTCAAAGGACGAAGCATCTAGTCACTTATAAAAATTTACTGGTTTCTTCACTTCGTTCAGAATGACGATAAAACTGCTCAGGATGACACTTCTACAATGTCATTCTGGAGTGACCAAAGGGAACGATAGAATCCATAATGATTTTTCTATGAATCCAATCACTCCACTACGTTACGTTCCAGGATGACGAATCAATTCTAACTTCCTACTGCTTAATTTCTACTGTTTACTAACCACTAACCACCAACCACTAATTACTAATATGGGTAAACAAGCACTTGGTCGCGGTCTCTCTGCAATTTTTAAAGCACACGATGTTCTCGGCAACTCCGTCGATAACGCTATCAACAATTCCGCAGCTCCCGAAAACGCAAATCCGGACAATCAGAAAATCGTCGAAATCAACATCGACTTGATTGATCCGAACCCGTTTCAGCCGCGTAAGTTCTTCGACGACGACGAACTTGTCGAACTTGCGGAAACCATCGAAAAGCACGGCCTTATCCAGCCGATTGCCGTCCGCAAAGTGGGCGACCGTTACCAGATCATCAGCGGTGAGCGCCGTACCCGTGCATCGAAGCTTGCCAACTGCCACACTATCAAGGCACAGGTTTACGAAAATCTCGACGACAAGACCATGAGCGAATGGGCGTTGATTGAAAATATTCAGCGCGTCGATTTGAACCCGATTGAAATCGCTCAATCTTATCAACAATTAATTGACAATCATAATTACACGCACGAAGACTTGGCAAAGACCGTCGGCAAGTCCCGTTCCGCCATCACGAACACGCTTCGCCTTTTGAAGCTCCCGAACCAAGTCCAGGCATGGATTCAGGAAGGCAAAATTTCGGGTGGTGCCGCTCGCGTGCTTTGCAGTGAAAAGATCGCCGACCCCGAATCTCTCGCGCAACGCATTATTGACGAAGGTCTCAACGTCCGCCAGATTGAAGCTATCAGCCGTGGCGAAGACCCGTTTGAAAATAAAGACGAAAAACGAGAGGCGAAAGAGGGTGAAGCTGAAAATGCTCCGGCCGATTCCAGTGATGAACTTCCGCCAGAAGTTCACGGCAGCGAACCGCCAGCCGCTCCGACTCCGAAACCGGAACTCAGTGCCGACATGAAGCAGTTCGAATCCCGCCTTGAAACGTTCTTCGGTACAAAAGTCGCTCTCAACCCGAATGCCAAGGACCAGTCCAAGGGCACCATCGTCATCAACTACTATTCCATGGACGACCTGACCCGCATTCAGGAAATCATGGAAAACCGCTAACGGTAAAATCGTGAGTCGCAAGTATTACACAATCCAAATCATTCCGGAAAATACGGATGGCGTCAGGAAATACCGCATTTCGGGCAAGCAGTTTGTCTTGTTCCACATCGGGCTTGTTGTTGTCGCCATAATTCTCATTTTATTCATTCTCCACATTGCAAAAATCAACAAGACGCTTGCGAATTACGAAAAGATGCGAGTCCACAACGCTCAGCTCGTCAAGCAGAATGCGAACTACGAAGAGCTCTTTTCGCGACTCGATTCGCTGTGGATTATGGAAAACCGAATCCAGAATATTTTAGAGACGTTCCTAGAAAACGACTCCAACAAAATCAACAGCATCATCGAACGCAACCGCTTTGCGCACGTGCCGTCCAGCAAAAACGATATCGATTTCGAAGGAATCCACAACTGGCTCAAGACCGACGAAAAAATCAGGATGGAACGCATTCCGAACGTCATCCCGGCAGTCGGCATCATCAGCAAAAAGTTCTCTTACGAAAACAAGCATTTGGGCATCGACATTTCTGCCCGCAAAGGGAACCCGGTTTTCGCATCCGGCAGTGGAAAAGTTATTTTTGCTGGCAACAGCGGGGACCTTGGCAACACGATTACCATCGACCATCAAAACGGATATAAATCAACTTATTCACACCTCAAAAGCATAAGAACCAAAAAAGGGGCAAATGTTACAAAAGGTGAAGTCATCGGTTACATAGGCGATACCGGAAACACGAGCGGTCCGCACTTGCATTATTCCATCACCAGAAATAATTTGCCGCAAGATCCTGAAACAATATTTACTTACTAGGGGAAAACATGGCTAGCAAAAATGAACAAGAATTGACTCAAGTTGGAAACGCTGTACAAGTCAATGGAGACATTATCGGAAAGACGGATGTAAGAATAGCCGGAAAAGTTCACGGTAACGTTTTAGTCGATGGCGAACTAGTCCTCGAAAAATATGCAAGTATCGAAGGCGATGTGAAATGCAGCATGGCCCTTATTGCAGGGTCCATCAAAGGTAATGTAGAATGTAAAGGCAAGCTCTTCCTTCAAGACAATGCGCAAATTATCGGAAATGTAAAAGCAGAGCAGCTCGTCATAAACGAAGGTGCCATCTTTCAGGGAAATTGCGAAATGACAAATATCCCTAAAAAGGGGAAAGATAAGTAATCAACCGACTATATTAAATAATATTAGATATATTTATATATGATAATTAATATTTAATGTAGTGAATAGTGGATAAAATTTTTAAAGTTAAAGCATAAGTCAATGATATTCAACGAGATACGGAATTAAAAGAAATGTGGATTAATGTTGAAAATTTAAAATCTATTCACATTTTTCAACGTTGATAAATGTTGAACCCTAGTTTTCAATGTTTATTCACGAAGTAATCACGAAAACATGTTGAAGATTGAGTTAGGAATAGAGGGAAATGTGAAAAAATGTGTGAAATTCATCACACAAAACAAAAAACATAAATAATTCAATCGTTTTTTACTCTCAATAACTATATTCTAGTATGTTCTACGTAGAAGGTATGGAAAAAAAAGTACTAAAGATAGGCCAGATATCTGATATTCATATAGGAGAGGATGCTAGCCTTGTGCAAGGGATAGATGTTCGCAAGAACTTCCTTGCCGCATATAGTTCTGAATCTATGAAAGATTTGGACCTTTTAGTGCTTTCAGGTGACTTGGCGAATGAAAATGCTGAGCCAGGTGCATATTCTTATATTTCCGGTGTGATAAAAGATTGTGAAGTCCCTGTTTGCATTATTCCAGGCAATCATGACGATCTTTCCGTGATGGAAAAATTCTTTGATTTGAAGGATAAAGTGCATAACGGTAAATGCTATTACCGTTACGATATCGGTGGACGTTCTGTTTTCTTTTTGGATAGCGCTGACGGAACGGTATCGGCAGACCAGCTTTCGTGGTTTGAAGAAGAAGCTGCAAAGATTGATGATGAGATATTGCTTTTTTTGCATCATCCGCCATGCCATTGCGACCACAAGTTTATGGACTTGAGATATTCCATGAAGAACATCGAAGAAGTTCAGGCGACGCTTTCGAGGGTGAAAAATCTCAAGCATATTTTCGTAGGACATTACCACTTCGAGACAGTTGTCAAGATTGGAAACCAAACGGTATACGTGACGCCATCGACTCAAATGCAGATTGACCCGAGCAAGTCAGTTTTTTGTCTGAGTTCGGCTGCTCCTGGGTGGCGTGTGATTGAATGGGGAGAAAATTTTTTAGAAACTAGTGTTTATTTTTCAAAAACCCCTTGAAATTTCTAAACGCTTTTGCTAAATTTGCAGTCAATGGCGGTTTAGCTCAGCGGTAGAGCACTGGAATCATAATCCATTGGTCCGGGGTTCAAATCCCTGAACCGCTATTAATTTAAAAAAGAAGAGGCGAGCATGTCAAAAAAAATTCTAGCAATTTCACTTTTGGCTGTCGCCTCTCTTTTTGTTTCTTGCGGTTCCAATGACTCTAATGCACAAGCGAATACGCAAGTTGTTGCACCAAAGCCAAAGCCGATTTTGGACAAGATTCCGTTTACGGCTCCTGCAAAATCTACAATCACTGTCGAAAAGGCTAATTTCTATGCAAAGGCAAGTAACGGTCTCGTCGAGCTTGCCGTGAAATGGTCGGAACGTATCGACAAGGCTAAAGATGCAGAAAAGCTCCAGATTCTCAATGCGTACAATGTGGCACGCGACCAGCTTTGCATTCGCGCAGGACTCAAGAGCGGTATTGATGAATACAACTGGATTACGAATGTCGCCTTGAAGAATCCGGAAAATAAAGCTGCCTTCGAAAAAGCCGGATTCAAGGTTAAATAGGTATTAGGTTACAGATTTTAGGTGTAAATGCACCATGAAAAAGCCACGAAGATTCGCGGTTTTTTTTGTGTAAAAAACAGACCCTAGGATGGAGTGCTGGGGCCCTTCTCACAAATACGTTTTCTATCACATTACCCCAAAGCCCGCGTAGCGGGCGAGCCCATACCCCAAAGGGCGAAGCCCGACCTCATACCCTAACCACTAACCACTGTTTTAGACGAAAGAACGCCCGCACAGCGGGCTATAGACGAAAGACGAGAGAAATAGGTAACAGGTCTTAAGAATGAAATCCAATGACTACTGACTAAAAACAATAATGGATTCTATCGGGTTCTGTGACCCATCCAAGATGACATCTGTTTCTCATAGCTCAAAGCGTAAGTAGGCTTATCGCTCCCACTTCCTACTAACCACTTCCTACTATCCTATCGTCTTTCGTCTACCAGCGTAGCGGTCTATCGTCTGGTTTTTAACCACTAACCACTCTCTTATAAACTTCCACCTGGCGTTCGATGATGCCGTCCCAGGTGAAGCATTCGTCGATGCGTTTGCGGGCGCCGGCGAGAAGTTTTTCTACGAGCGATGAATCGCTGGCGAGGCGTTTGAATGCGTCTGCGAGGGCAACGGGATCTTTTTCGGGAACGAGAATTCCAGATTCTCCGTCGATGACTACATCCGGGATTCCGCCGACGTTGCTTGCCACGATGGGAAGTCCAAGCTCCATGGCTTCGATGAGTACGACGCCGAGGCCTTCGGTATCGCCTTTGCTATCGACGATGGCAGGGAGTACAAAGACGTTTGCCGTGCGGTATTCGTTCGCAAGATCTTCAGGAGAAAGTTTGCCTGTGAAGATGATGGATGCCGGAGATCCTTCGACTTCGTTAGAATTGACTGGATCCTTCACTTTGTTCAGGATGACGGATTGCTCATGCTGACCCCGGAACGAGTCCGGGGTGACATTCTGGAGTGGTGTTGCATTACTGCCTACTTCCAACTTCGTACTTTCGACTGCTTCAGCTTGCTTCTTGAGCTGTTCCGTAAGATCGCCGACGCCGACGATGCGGATTTCGAATTTGTCTTTAGGCAGGTATTTTGCAGCTTCGATAAGGTAGCAGATTCCTTTGCGTTCGATGTGCCGCCCGACAAAGAGAATCTTGAACTTGCCATTTACTGCGTGAGGGGAAACTGTGACTGGATCCTTCGTTCCACTCAGGATGATGTCTCTCTCTTCTCTGACGCCATCGGCATCAAGTGCTGTGTTTCGGTCATATTGATGAGTAAACTCATTGTTGCAATGCTCAACTTGCAACTTACTCGTCTTTCGTCCCGGAACAAGTCTGGGATAACAATCGTCTTTCGTCTTTCGTCTCTCGTCTTTCGTCTCAAGCGTAGTTCCGTACGGGCTCCATTCGACGTTCACGTTGCGGATTGCCTTGATTTTAGAGGCGGTGAAACTGGAATTCGCGAAGATGGCTTGGGCTTGCCCGATGGCAAATTTCAAGAGCGGCTTGACCCACTTCTTTTTGCGGATGAGCAAAAGCTCTGCGCCGTGGAAGTTCAGCACGAGCGGGATTTTGAAAAGTTTAGCGGCACCAAGTGCGATGTAGGCGTGCGGGAACGGCCAGTGGGCGTGAATCACGTCAGGTTTCCATTTGCGACAAATGCGGAGACATTGGATGAACCCGTTGATAATGTACGGGATCGCAAGCAATTGCAACCACGGCTTTGACGCCATTTTACTTGGGGCGCCTTCCTCGTGCGTAAGAATTTCCCAGTTTGCAGGAGCATAACGGAAACGGTTCACATGCGTGCCGTCAATGTCGTGGCTCTTGAGGCCCTTGTACGATGGAGCGAGGACTTGGATTTCAACACCCGCTTTTTTCAAGTGGGCGATGGAGGTCCGCAACCACGGGACTTCGGCATCTTCTGGAAATCTTGGATAGACGGAGCCTATGACGAGAGCTTTCATTTTATTGGCTGCTCGGCCTCTTGTGCCTTATTGATATCTTGGATGCAGGCGGGATAGACGATAGGCTTAACATTGGTGTTGAGCACGAGGTCTATAATTTCAAAGTTTTGGCTGCTTGCGGTCTGCTTGAAACGCCCGACAAGACGGGTCCAGCCTCCGAGTTTCGAATCCAGAAGCAAAAGCCCGATTCCACTATCGTGTTCTAGGAAACCGAGAATGTCATCGCCACGTTTGTTCTTAGAGAGCGTTTCCATGAAAATGCTCCAGAACTGCTGCGCGTTGGTCTCGTTGCCCAGAGTGTTTTCGATGGTTTCAAAATCAAACTCAATATAGACGAAAGAGCTATTGTCTTCGTCACTGCGGATAATTTCTTCTTGACAACGTCTCTCAAAGATATCTTCAGTATAAATGGAGATATTGTATTGATGTTTTTTTATCAAGTTGAAGAGGTATTCCTTCATCATCGACCCTAATTTAGTCTATTTTTTAACCATGCAACGATTGTTAAAATTAAAAAAGGTGCTGAAGAGCAGTGTTTTGGCAACTTCGGTCGAAAATTTTAAAATTATTAAGTCTTTGACTAGCAAGTACCGTCCGATGACGGCTTTCGAAATTCAGGTTTTAGAAAAAAATGGCAACACCTGCGACGACTGGTCCAAGGTGCTGGTCGAGCCGGATTTTGACCCGAATAGGATTTTCCGTTCAAGTTTCATGGGCGATGTGCGGCTCCCGAAGTTCTTCGGTACGCTCCTTTTGCCGGGCGATGTTTCGGTCGCGACGGGTATTTACGACTGCATGGTCCACAACTGCATTATCGAGAACGCATTGATTTACAAGGTTTCTACGCTAAGCAACGTGCTTGTGCGCAGCAGTGCGGTCGTGCAGAATGTCGGGACGATTGTGAGTAGCGGCAAGATCAATTACATGGTAGGTTCTTCCATCAACGTGGGGAACGAGATGGGTGGTCGCGAGGTGACAGTGTTCCCCGAAATCACCACGGAACTTGTCGATTTGCAGCTGTTCCATAAGGCGGAACAGAGTGTGCAGGATTCTTTCCTGGAAATGCTCAAGACCTTCAGGTCCGAACTTGCACTCCCGTTCGGGATTGTGGGGAAGGGCGCGGTTGTTTCGAATACGAACATTATCCGCAATAGCTGGATTGGACAGCATGCCCGCGTCGAAGGTGCCGCGAAAATTCGCAATTCCATCATCATGAGTTCGCTCGAAGAATCAAGCCACGTCTATGATTCCGTGATTATTGAAAATACGGATGTGCAGATGGGCGTGAAAGTGCATACAGGGGCCGAAGTGCAGAATTCCGTGTTGATGAGCCGCTGCAAGGTGGGGAGCAAGGCGATTGTGAAGTCTTCCATCATCGCTCCGTGTTGCCACATCGAAGAGGGCGAAGTCAACAGTTCGTACATGGGACCGATGACGCAGATGCACCACCATTCGTTGTTGATTGCTGCGCTTTGGCCAGAAGGTTGCGGCAATTTGGGCTACGGCGCGAACGTCGGCAGCAACCACACGGGCCGCATGCCCGACCAAGAGGTGATGCCTGGGCAGGGGATGTTCTTTGGCCTTGGCGTGAACATCAAGTTCCCGTCGAATTTCCGCGAGTCGCCGTTCACCTTGATTGCAAGCGGGCTTACGACTTTGCCGCAACGTCTCAAGTTCCCGTTCTCGCTGATTCATGCCGGAGATCCGCAACTGGTGGGTGTTGCTCCGCGATTGAACGAAATTGTGCCGGGCTGGAACTATGCGAAAAACGCGTATGCGCTAGACCGCAATGCGTACAAGTATTCTATTCGCGGGAAAGGTCTTGTGCCGTCATCTTTCTATTCGATTTACAATGCCGAGACGGCGCGTCTTGTGTTCGATGCGTATAACCGTTTGCAGGTTGAAAAGGTCAAGGACGTTTATACGAAAAACGATATTGACGGGCTTGGAGAAAACTTTTTGCGTGAACGCGTGCGACAGGTGGCTATCAAGACGTATGGCGAGTATCTGGAACGCTATGTGTTCGATATGATGCTCTCGCTTGTAGAAGGCGATGAATCGCTCTCGAAGCAGTCTCCGCGTGAATTGCGCAAGCTCCTAACGGATACGAATAAAGAAATTGCAAGGGTTGTTAATTTACCTGAAACGCTGGACGATTTGCTGAAACGGTATAGGCAGTTAAGCAGAGAATGGTTTGACAATGTGATTCACGGCTTGGATTGCGATAACGAACGTGGCCGCAAGATTTTTGACGACTACGATGATGCGCACCCGATTGATAAAGGATTCATGGATTGGGAGAAAAACCGATTTGAAGAAACGGCTAAACGCTTGAACGCATTGGCGAAAAATTTTGCTTAATTTGTCAGTAGGTCTATCGCTTTGAATACGTGGTTGATAGTATTACTTTGTGTAGAAATAGCGTTGCGGATTGCGCTTGAAATTCGCGAGCGTAGGCTTACGCAGTTGCGCGGTGGCGTGTTTGCCGTGTTGCGTTTGATTCCCTTGGTGAACGATATTGTGCCGCTCCCGGAGAATCGCAAGGAAGTGCCCGAATCCAAGTTTATGAAGTTGCATGAGGTGGGGCACAAGGTGCTGCACCATGCGGTGCTTCGAAACTTGATGAAAGTAGCGTTGTGCATGGTCGCAATTTGGTTCTTGGCGGCGATGATGGTGCGTTGGAATGCAAGCCTTTTTGAAGCAATATTGTGGCTGCACTTGGCGGCAATTCCATTTCGTATGTTGTTCCATTTTTACTGCTGGAGTCAAGAGTATGAATGTGACAAGTATGCGTTGGAAAAGTCCGATAAGAAAGTGGCGAAAGCAGCCATGCGTGAACTTGCACTTTGCGAAATTCCTTATACGGCTTTGTTTGCATTAATCTATCGCGAACACCCGACCGTCGCACTGCGCAGTGCCAGGATTCTGAAAAAAGCGGTTAGGTAGTGTTTTACAAAAGTAAAAAGGCACCGGGGTAGGTGACCTTTATTTTTGTGTTAATCCTTTAAGCAGCGGAGACTGTATCCAACTGAACTGCTGAAGAAGATGTTCAGTGGCGCTTCATTGTTATAGGAAGATATGTCTAGGGCATATACGGAGGTATCTCCGAATATTGGCGAAATTTCATAAGTTGTACTCCAGAAGTGAGTTGATGTTCCTAAATCTGAGAAGCCTATTTCTTCTAAGTACTTTCCGCCAGCAGGGAGTGCGGTAAAGCCGTATTTATCCGTGCCATTACCACTACCTTTATCAACCCAACCGCTTGTAGACCTGAGTTTGGGACCGGCATTACTTGTGCTACCTACTTTATTAACCAAGATGGACCAATCTTCTCTTGAGGGTATATGCCAACCTTCAGGGCAAATTCCACGTACTTTGGATGACGGTGTCTTCCATACGCAATCCTTATCGCAAATTCCGTCTATATGGGTGTTTTCGGTTAAATCCATGGCGACCGGCCATGTGTAAAGTCGTCCGAACTTATCGCAATTGGTGATATCGTCGTCATAGCAGAAACTGTTTTCTATTTCGTAGTTCAGGTTTTCTGCCATCCAGGTTTGTTTTCCGATTTTGACTGTCTTGTACGTTTTGCCGTCACGAGAGTCGATAAATGTATTGTTGGTGTTTTCGCCCGTGGCTGTTGGTTCCTTGGTAGAAGCCTCTACATCAGCGTTTGCGCTATTATCGTTTCCGCAGGCTGAAAACATTGTAAGTGATGTTGCGAAAAAAGCTGTTGCAACGATATGAGACTTGTGTTGCATGGATCCTCCTTTACTTTTTGTAGAATATATAAATAATTCTTAAGAAAAACAATAATTTGTACAAATAGATTAGTCAAAAAATGATCTTGCCTTTTATAGAATAGAGGTTCAGAATTACTTCTTATTTTTCTATTAAATAGTCTTGAATTTTGATTTTTTGTATATTCTTTGCCACAGAGGTTTTTATGTCACGAATGAACGTTATTGAAATGCAAAATAAAATGGATGGTCGCATTATTTCGCAGCGGACTGGACATTTTTATGCGGCTTTTTTGGTACTGTTTGCGTTTTTAGCGATTTCTGCACATGCTTTTGACTTGTCGGTCAAGGCGAATGTCGATAACGCCCAGGTCTTTATTGGCGACAAGTTCAATTACGAAATTCAGGTCACGGCGCCTGAGAACGCCATCGTCGATTTGCCGAGCTTTGTCGGGAACCTT
>Ga0129307_1001518_pt1 | contig 24005 bp, 20 predicted proteins | sample P1105metagenome_FD_94437 | JGI IMG/M metagenome (GOLD analysis project Ga0129307, IMG submission 94437) | Capybara group fecal microbial communities from Wisconsin, USA - P1105 metagenome | ecosystem: Host-associated > Mammals > Digestive system > Large intestine > Fecal | place: USA: Wisconsin... | reverse complement strand
TCAAGAAAGATCTTTCTGAGCGCGTCGATTCTCTCCATTTCCCACTTGTTCTTGCGGTCTATGAGGTTCCGTTCCATGTCGGAAAGAAAATTGCGGTGCAAGGTATCAAGTTTTTCCGCAGATTTCCAAGCGATTGTTTCATTTCCGTCTTTATCTGTTTTGATTTTTTTCTGTTCGGAAAAGGCCTTTCGGTAAAAATCAAAGTCCAGCGTGCTTGGCGCAATTCTTCCCCGTTTAGAGTCGCTCACGGAAGGAAGCCGCTTGTAATGATACTGAATCTTTGAATTCTCAGCGGACAAATCAAGAGCGAGTTCCTGTGTGCTGAGTTTTTTCTGCTGGGTAAGGAAAACCGCTTCGTCAAAGAATGGATTTTCCTTTTCAAGGGTCTTTTGAGTTTTTTGAAGCCATTCCAGAATGTCAGTCTGAATGTTCTCGCGAACGCCCTCATGAGAAAGTGCGTAAGGGTGAGTGTTTCCATGGCGAAGGATTTCTGAGAGCGTATCTTCCGCGATTTTGGCAAACTTGTTCTCTGGAAATTCGATTTTCATCTCTTGAGGCTCGACTGGCGCAATCATGTCTTCCATGGCATCAACAAGCTGCTTGCGGTCATTTTCAGAGCCGAATGCGGACGAAGCGAAATTCTCAAATTTGCGTTTTTTCTTGGATTCTGTTTTCTGCTGTGGAATTACAGAGCAAACATCGTGTTCAATTTTTTTGATATTTGAGAACAAGGTAGAACATATTTTTGAAAAATCCTCGTCATCAGAAAAATGCATTTGATGAGATGTTTTATTCCTTGCCAGCCGAAGCTCTTCCCACCATGGTTTTCTTGAAAAAAAATTCCACAGTGGCTTCAAACACTCTCTCAAAATCTGCTGGCTTCTTTCTATCCAAGCACGAGGTTCTTCATCCAGCTGAGAAATATCAGGCATTCCATTAGGGTAGTTTTGATTTACTTTTTCAATGACAGTTAATGCCTTTCTAGCAAATCTGCGTGATTTTTTATCTCGATTTCCCATTTCTATTCCTGTTTTCCTACCAGTTTTTCAATTTCGTCAATGTTCGAAAACACGAACGAAACCATTTTCTGCAATTCCCCATCGCTTATGTCCTCCGTCGCATGAACAAGTCGGTTGCGGATTTTCTGAAGACGAGCCGCCGTTTCGGAAAGTTTCGCTTCTTCTGAAAGCGACTGAATCTTCATCACAATCCATGCCTTCTGTTCGTCCGAAAGCGAGCGGACATCAGGCACGGCTGGGAATTTTTGCCGCAATGCGGCGAGGGAAAAGCGTGATTTATTTTCGTTCAAGGTCTATTCCTTTTTCCATTCACGGACAAGGCAGACTGCATATTCGTGGTCTTTTGTTGTGTGGTCTTGGTGTCCGCGATCGTCAAAGAGCTGATAGAATGCGGCTGATTCTCCGTTTTTACTTGACGACCAGTATTCTTTTGCTGTCAGAGTTGCGAGTTCATTGCCAACAGCTTCCAAAGATTTATTGATTGATTCTCTGTTCTCCCAGATTTTTGAAAGCAGATCCTTGTCAGGAACTGCCCAGCCAGAAGCATATTTTGAAGGGAGTTCGTTTTCGCTTCCGTAGTCAGAGGCTATTTTTGCGGTGTTGTCCCAAGTGTCTGCGTACTGCTCAACTCCCAGAGCATACGCTTTTTCGCCAGCAAGGCAGACAACGGCAATCACATTTTCTTTTTCTTCAGTAGACAAAGAATCGATTTCACCCGCCGTGTAGATTGTTCCGTTTTTGAGAATCACATCGCCGACAGAAAGGGACGCCGAAAGATTCGTCTTAAAATAGCGGTTCTGCTGTTTATCAAGAGCAACTCCGGCATCTTCGAGTTCCTGAATCGCCGTATCGATTTTTGCGGTAATGCTGGTATTGTATTCCTGATTGGCGAAGAGATTCGCCTTGAATGGAACTGCGTCCTTTTCCTTCTGAGCCTTGAGGGAAGCAATCTCGTCATTGATTCTGTCAACGATTGGCGCATAACGCTCCTGCTTGAATTTTTTCTGCAGGGTTTCGTATGCGATGTCGGAGAATTTCTTTGGCTCGACATGGGTTTTCGCAGGATTTTTCTTAACAGTGAAGTTTTGCCAACATTTAATCTTATCACCTTGTTTTGTCATGGTATAATCAGAAGTTCTGCGGGATTTATTTGAATCGTAGACATCATGATAATCAGAATAATAAGCATGAGTCCCTTGTTTCACACTTACATACCAGGTTTCACTTGTTCCATCACGAGTACATTCATAGCACTTTTGCCCATCAAGCGTAACAATCTTATCGGTCTCAGGCTCTTTCACTTCCGAAAACCACGCCTCATCAACAGATGCCTTAAAGTCTTCAATTTGCTCGTTGATTTCTTCAATCGCGCTGTCGCAGTCCACACCGTTCTGCTTGATGCACTTTTCCACAATGTCGCGGGCCTGTTTCTGCTGCTTTTCCGTGCTCCAGATGCAGTATTCGATGAGCTGGCAGTCCATCAGGTCAACTTCAGTACGGTCGTTCAGGAATGCGGAGGCTTTGAGAATGTGGGCTATTTTCTTCCAGCGGCGGTCGCCAACTTCAAAGAGTTCCCGCTGCCATTCAAAGTCTTTGGAATTCTTGTTTTCTTCCGTCAGTTTTTCATTACGGCTGGTCAATTCCTTGCGGATTGCGGAAATGATGGCTTTTGCCTCATCGGAAAGAGAGACAGCATCAATCTTTTCTTTCCATGCTTTCAACTCTTCGTTCGTAATCTGGAGATTCTTCACTTCATCAGGAAGGGCAAAGTCGGAACTTGAAGAACCGTCAATCATGTCAAAGAAACTGTCCTCGTTTTCTATGTAACCAACGCACAGACGCAGAATAAAGCGGTCATACAAAGCCTCAAGCCCCCGGTCTTTTGCAGGAAGCTCGTTCGACGCGGCGAAAAGAGCCTTGAGAGGAACATCCATAACCTTGCTTCCGTTGTGGAATTTGCGCTCATTTATAATTGTCAGAAGCGTGTTTAAAATTGCAGGGCTTGCCTTCCAGATTTCGTCCAAAAAGGCTATGTCAGCTTCGGGAAGCATGTTCTCGGTGAGGCGGCGGTATTCTTCCTTTTTATTTCCGTTCTCGTCTTCAAGCTCTCCGTTCAATGCTTTAAGCGAAATGTTGCCGAACACTTCTTCGGGCGTTGAAAACTGGTTCAAGAGTGTCTCAAAATATTTCACACCCTTATCGCCGTCAGCCTTGAATGCCTGAACAACACGGCGGGCAATCATGCTCTTTGCACATCCCGGCGCACCCAGGAAAAACACGCTTTCTCCAGCAATAGCGGTAAGAAGAGCAAGCCGCACTGCCTCGTCCTTTTCGTACAGACCGTTTATAAGGGCATCACGCAAATTCTTTATTCTGTCGTGAAGATTCTGTGATTTTGTTTCATTTTCTGCCATTGTCTTTTCCTCCGTTGTGGCATTTGTCTGTTTCATTTTTGCAACTTTGTGAGTTTTGCCTTGTGGACTGAACACATCAAAAAGATTTGTATGCAAAAGAATCTCTTCATATGAATTCAAATTGAACAGTTTGAAAATTTCATTTCTCTCATCCTGCTTGAATGAAGTTTTTTTGATAATGGATGAAACAGGAATCTCATCCAAGTTCTTTTCTTTGCTACATGTTTTGTATGCCAGAACAAGTTTCTGCACAACTTCTTCTTTTGTGTATTCCATTTCAAAACTCCTCACTATGTATTAGAAGTAATTTATGACAAAGTTGACACTTTTCCACAAATTAGTCATCATTTTCCAGCAGAAAATCAAAGAGATTCTGTACCAGCACTCCGTCGTCGGTCATGTAAGTCGGCTGCAGTCCGCCCACCACCACGACTTTTTTAAAACTGTCCTTTATTGAAAGAAGAGGCCGCATTTCCTGTGTCTGTTTTTCTGCAGTGGGAAGACTCAATGCGGACTGGATGTAGACCCGCTCGTAGCCTTTGTTGCAGACAAAATCCACTTCAAGGGTTTTCCGCTCACTTATTCCTTCTTTTGTTTTTCCGTTCAGCGTAACCTGTCCTACATCCACTTCATAACCACGCAAACGCAGTTCATTGTAAATCAAGTTTTCCATTAGGTGAGTCTGCTCGATTTGCCGAAAGTTGATAAGTGCATTACGAATTCCCAAATCTTCAAAATAGTATTTTGAAGGGGTATCTATGTATTTTTTTCCTTTGATGTCGTAGCGTACAGATTTTTCGATGAGAAAAGCGTCGCTTAGAAAATCTAAATAATTCTTGATTGTCTCCTGAGATATTGTACTTTTTTTGACAGAATGAAATGTATCGGCAAGTTTTCTTGGATTTGTAAGACCACCTATAGATGATGATAGCACATTCACAAGTTCTTCAAGGTCAGTGTCTTTTTTGATTGCATACCTTTCCTTTATGTCAACAAGATATGTATGGTGAAAGAGTTTTTTTAGATATTCCCGTTTTGCCTCATCACTCGTTTCCGTTACGACTTTAGGAAGCCCGCCGTAGGTCATGTATTCCAAAAGACAGGCGTCTTTATCCTTGTTACTGCACGCTGAATAAAATTCCTTAAACGAAAGCGGATGAATATGAATCTCATAACCGCGTCCTCGGAATTCCGTTATGACATCTTTTGAAAGAAATTTTGCATTGCTCCCTGTCACATATACATCTGCGTTGGGAACATGCAGGTAGCTGTTCAGCACATCCTCAAACTCGGCCACAAACTGAACCTCATCCAAAAGAATGTAGTGCATTTTTTCATCACACAGACGAGCATCAATATAAGCCATGAGTTCATCGGGGTTGCGCAAGTGCTTGTTATGCCGGTCTTCCAGATTCACTTGAATGATGTGACTGTCGTCAATTCCTTCGCCTTTCAGGGTATTAACAAAAATATTGAACAGTAAATATGACTTACCTGAACGGCGGAGGCCGGTAACAACCTTTATCATGTTGTTGTGCCGCGAATTCATCAGTTTTTTCAGAAAAATATCTCGTTTAATCTCGTTCATACTTGATATTTTTGCGTATATACGCATTTTTATCAAGTATCTTTCATCTTAAGGGTTTCTGAAAATCCCAATTCTATAACTGCTTCCTCGCAACTTTGGTTATTGAAGTAGCCTTGCATTGCTTTCTGCTTTCATCACTACAATTGTGCCAGTTCTATTTCCAAGCGTTTTCCTCCCAAATTTCTTTCAATCCAGCCGCAGCCTTGCTCACTTTTGAGGGATCACGGCCAAACTTTTCGGCAAGTTCTTTCTGGCTTATCGTTTTTTTGCCATTTTTCCATTCCTCCAACATGTCCAGGCTCACTTTTTCCCTGGCAAATTCGCATCTGGAAATCAATTCACAGGTAAATGAGCGGAGACTGGTCAGGTCGTCAAATTTTGCAAGAATCGAATTTGTCATAACCGCTGCCAAAAATCCGCCTTTTTTTGTGTCGGAGCGGGCGGCCCTATAATGCGCGTTATATTTTTCAAGAATCGGCTCAAGCAGGCTTTTAAAACGCTCTTTTCTTTCATCTTCGCCCTTTTCCATCTCTTCGCTGGTGCGATTGCGTGAAGGGGCGGCAAGGTCTTCCTCAGAAACCAGATCAAAAAGCGAGCAGATGTCACCGTCCTTATTTTTCACTTCGTTAGCTTCGAATGTAAATGAGTGGGAGTCTATCAAATACTTGATTTTCTCTACCTTTTTCCCGGTCTGAGCGGAAAGCCATTCCGCAGTTTTTTCTTCACGGATGTTTTTTCCGTATTCATCACATATTTTTGCTAAATCAGAAAAAGCCTTGTCATGGGAGTCATCATTTTTATTGTCAGTGAGTCTTATTCCCTGCCGCCTGTCCTCATTTGCCTTTCTTATTCCCGCTGTACGGATTTTCTGGCGGAGAACTTTTGCAATATAGTGAAGGACATATTCTTCATTCCTTGAACTGTCCGGTTCAAATGTTTCTACGAAATCTCTCAAAAATTCGTTGATTTCCAGACCGCTGTCACAAAGACGGCATATAATTCCTTTACTTCCTTTTTGTGTCACAGGAATTCCATGGGGAAACAAAATTTCAGCATACTTCCAAATCAAGTGGGGAATTCGCATCTGGAGTCTCTGATATTCCGCAAGATTTTTATAATCCGCTTTTTTTCGCACAGAGACAAGACCGTTTTTCTGACGATTTCCGCTATCATCTTTCTTTCCGAAAATAAGGGTCAGGATTTTCTCTTCGATTTTATTTCTGTCTTCCATAAATGCCCCTTATAATTTAAAGAAAGCGTCCAGAGCCTTGAGAGCCTCCTTTCCGTCACTGGCCTGCATGGTGTTCGTAAGGTTGTTCAGATAATAAAAAGGAGAAACGTCAAAAAGCTCCTGACTGCCATCGATGGGCTTATTGTCCTTGTCAAAGAGAACTTTTGAGTTCAGAATCAGTTTTATGTCCGCGTCAAAAAATCGCTGGGCAAAGTTGAGCACATTCATGATTATCATCAGGTTCAGCCGCGGTCCAAAAGTTGTGTCGGCGTAAATCTCGGCCTCTTCCTCAAGTTCTCCCAAAAGAGCGCGGTAAACTTTTTCCATATCGGCCTTTGTCTCCGAAAATTCTCCTTCGATTACCACTGGCTCGATTTTTTTTCCTGTCAAAGAAGAGAGTTCCGCCTTAAAAAGTTCAATATTTTCTAAAGAATTGCCGTTAAGTCCGTCCTTTTTGGTCATCGTTCGCACGAGAACGACTTTTAGCTCATCATCAGCCTTGATTTCACCTGCAAGGGCTGCGTTCAGACCGAATCTGACTTTTTGGTGGCAGGCTGATTTGACATTTCCCGTCTCCCCGTAATCAAGAAGATTCTCATCTCCCATTTTTTTCATCGGAACAAAAAAATACACAATCTTTTTCATAAAATTAACCTCGAATATGATTTTCTATTATAAAGTTTACTTACTTTGCGATTTTTACACTACGATTGCCGCTTACCAGAAAGCATCTTTTTCGGATTTCCCGAAGTTGCTGCTTTGAGGCGTTTCCGTCACGGGGACTTATGGAAAATGTTAACTGATAGCGTTCCCTGAAAAAGAAGTATTTGGGATAGTTTTTGCATTTTTCCCGTCTGGTGAAGCCGGATGCTTTGAGTTTTTCAAGATTTTTGTCCTCCAGGACTTCGTGAATTTCATGGAGGCGGCGGAATGTTTCGGATTTTTCCCAGTCGAAAGTGCGTTTTTCAAGCAATTCTTCTATTATATCCTGCTTCCTGAAATGCTCGTCACGCTTGTTGGCAGGAAAATTCGACTTTTCATCTTCCAGCGAAGAATACAAAATATCGTAAAGATAGTCCTCAATTTCGTTTTCAAAGAGATTTTTTTCACCGCAGGGAATTTTGAGCAGAAGCAAGCCCTTTGAAGCGGTTTTGTTCCCTTCAGAATCTAAAAGAGCCGCATTTTCATTTTTCAGTTCTTCGATTTCCGAAAGGAGTTTCTCATTTTCGGCTTGGAGTTCCGCGATTTTCCTGCAATTCTCTTCGTCGCAGTCAAACGGCCTTTCATCAGACTCAGATTTTTTTATTCCCCAGGAAATCTGCCTCCTGAATTCAGCGTTCTCTTTCCTTAGTTTCAGGACTTCCTTTTCAGCCCTTTCGAGTTTTTCTTTAAGACTCTCAATCTGCCTTTCCTTCATCCGCAAAATATCATAACTAAGTGCCATATTTCCTCCATTCATACTTCTTGCTATTTACTATGGAAAATCATTTCAGAATATTGACACTTTCCGCTTTTTTCTTGCGATTTTTTAAATTTTCTCCGTATTTTCGCCTTTATCCATCTTTGCGAATTCAAAAGTCAGGTAAATCAGGTAGATTTGAATCACACTTTTGTTCTTCTCGAAAAAATCCTCATTTTCATTGCCGGTGCAATAAAGGAAGCTCAAAAATTTTCTCAAGTGGGTGATTTCATCTTCATTCAGAAGAGCCTCGTTGTACAAATTTGTCTGACCAAGCATTTTTGCGTTGATTTTAAAATCTCCGTTCTCGTCAAAAACCGCATTCCACAATTCATCGCCCCCTTCACAAGGAAGTTCCAGCTTGGAGCAGATTTTTTGAAAATAATGATTGAGGATTCTAAGAAGTTTTTCGCATTCCTCTTTTTTCTCTTCCTCCCTGCCTAATTCTTTCAGATATTCACGGGCATCAAAAAGAGAAGACAAGACCAGCCGCTCCCAATAAGGCATCTGAAAATCCAGATATTCCTTTCCGAAGAGATTGTAGACGGCGAAATTCTCGCTGATATGGGTAATCATATTCCTCTCAGGATAGAGAAATTTAGTACGAAGGGCGCTTTTGTTGGTCGCACGGTCAGATTTTCTGGCTATGATTTTGATTCCCCTTCGGTTGTAGCGGAATCGCGGTTTTCCGTCCTTCCATTCCATCTCAGATTCCTGAAAGAATTTGCAGGTAATTTTACGGACAAAGGGATTTTTCAGATTATCATCGCCGGCGAAGAAAAATTGGGTGAAATCAGGGACAATAAAACCAAAGTCCAGCTTTTTAAGAGATTCAAGATTCTTAAATTTGCCGGCGATTTCCTTTTTTGCCTGAGATTCAGAATAATCGTTTTTCCGCGTGTTTGGGAAAATCTGAAGCAGGGATTTCTGCTGCTCGCGGACGAAATTCACTTCATTGATGATTTTTTCTTTGGAAAGGCCGCCAGTGCAATCCGGGGTAAAATTTGAAAAAAGGCGGAGAATGCTTTCGTTTGCCTCAAAGTGATTTCCCTCAAAGCTGGTGAAATCAAAAATCGTAAAAGGCTGTTTTTTGCAAAAGTTGAAGCGCGTGGAAAAATCGTTCAGGATTTCGGCCTGTTTTTCTGCCTCACACCAGCTTCCGTCATTTAATGCCAGCTCAGTTTTTTCATCTGAGCCGAAAAGCTCCCGAATCAAAAAGAAGAAAAGAGCCTGCAATAATTCCATGTCTTTTTTAAAAATCTCTGGCTCCGATTTTCTCACTGTCTTCGGACGGAATAGCGAGATGGAAGCGAAGGCACATTCCTCAATGTTCTGGGCTGAAATAATCTCGCTGGTAGCGTCATAAATGCTTTGCTCAATGACGGCTCTGGGAGCGGGAAAAATCTCTTTTAATTCAAAAAGAGAAAGTCCTTTTATTGAGCGGTAAAATGCTTCGACCTGCTCCGCCTTTTCTCTGAAATTTTCGCGAAGACTTTCTTTTTCTGCAAGGACTTTTGAAATAAAATCTTCCCGCGACATTTGCGACATCTGACTGTCCATTTTCTTCTCCTGTAAAAAATACGCATCGTTTTTAATTAGCCTTCTTCAAGAGAAGAATTGACGCTTTTCTGGAAATTTTATTCGTTTTTTGAGGCTTCGTATGCTTTATCGGCGATTTTTTCGTATTTGTCCTTTGAAAGCAAGGATGCCCCAAGCAAAGCGGCCGCACCGAGGGCAACAGCACCGACGGCAACTTTTTCGCCAGTGGTAAGCCCTGTTTTTTCCTCCGATGAAGAGGCTGTCGAATTCAAAGGAGAGCCTGTCACTGTCTTGCAGGTTTCGCTGGCGATTTTCTCATATTTGTCGGCAGGAAAAAGGCAGAAGCTTGTGGTCGTGACAAGCAGAATCACAGAAATCATTTTTTTCATTTTTTGCTTCCCCTTAGTAATCTTCGCTGTACTGAGCCGAGCAAATCAGATTGTAGCCGTAATCAAAGAAAAGCAGGCAGACATTGTAATTCGTGCCTTTATCCGCATCTATTTTTGAATCAAGCTCTTTGTAGACAGACTTATGCTTTTTGAGAACATTCTTTAGAGTAGCCTCGCTCTCCTGTTTTCCGGATTTGTACTGGGTGACGATATAATGGGTGGTCCCATTTTTATACAATGTAACTGTCCATTCATTATTGTCTTCCAGGACTTTGCCGGAATAGCGCATAATGGGAGCATAATCATAGTAATCTCTTTCTGAGCTGTTGTAATAATAGTAGGGGAAATCTTTGGTGGGATTCTGTGCCCACAAGGCAAAGACCCAAAATAAGGAAGCAAAGATAAGTGAAATTTTCTTTTTCATCATAAACTCCGTGTTTTTGAATTTTGTTTGTAAATTTATTGCAACTATATTATTGAAAGAAAAAATACAAGTTCGTCAAGAGAGTAAAAGGCTTTTTTCAGAAATTTCTCCTTTCAAAATAAAAGCGTCAACTTCTGCTCCATCCCTCTCCTAGTAAGTGGCATGAACACAGTAACATCAATTTTTATCTGGGGCGGAATTGGTTTCTCAATCGGGCTGGGATTTTGCCTCGTCTTCTTTGTGGCAGCCCTCCTCGTAAAACTCTATGAAAAACTTTTTCCTAAAAAAAAGACTTCTCCAAAAGAGCTTGTGGAACAACAGCTTTCACTTTCCGGCGAGAACAGCATTTATCTTTCGCCGCATTTTCTTCCCCTCTTAACTCAGGACAGACAAAGCAAACTCGGCGAAAAAGGCTTTAAAGAGCAGATGCAGGATTTCCGCTCGGAGCTTTGGAAAAAAGACATCGTTCTTCCAGCTTTTCATATCGGTCAGCTTCCTCCGGGTTGTGATTTCAGTCTTTTTGTCAAAATCGAGGGCAAGGAAATTTTCAGGGGCAAAATCGACATGCTGAAAGGCGAAAAAGGCACGATTGAAAGCGTTCTCTCGCCAATCAAAAAGCATTTCCGAACGCTGGAAGCCACAAAAGAAATCCAAAGAATTGAAAATCAGGGGGAAAAACGATGAATACAAGGCAAATTTTTGAAGAAAAAGGCTTGTTCCTGACCGAGCCGCAGAAAGAAAACTCAGAACTCTGGGGAATGTTCAGCGGCGAAGATTCCACACTTTTTAAGATGCTGCAAAAGTCTCTGGAGCACGGAAACGAAGTGATTCTTATTAAAAATCAGGGAATCTCCTCCCTTTTCCCGAACGGAAGCACGGCAGGAATCCTTCTGAATGAAAAACGCGACATCAGCTGCAAAATCATCATTGATTTTTTATCACTCAAAGGAAGTCGCTTTAACGCGCAATCAGGACAATGCTATTACGGAGGATTTTATTCTGCATATCAGGAAAAAAGATTTCTTTCCGTCTCCCGATATTCGGCAGAACTTGAAAAACTTGGCGAGGAAACAGAAAAAATCGCTGAGAACCAAAAATTTCTCCCATTCTCGTTCACCCGAATCACGCCCAAAAACAAGACTGACGGCATTTTTTCAGAGATTCAAGTCGAATCCTATTCCCTTTCAGAAGATTTGTACCAGCTCAAAAGAAGCGAGCAATTTTTGCGAAAGCCAGGAAGAGAAAGCGAGGAATACTTCTTTCAGGCAGGTGAAACAGCTCCCATTCTTGAAAGCCTTTCAAAACTTGAAATTCCGGTCTTGGATGACGAAACCCATCGCGTTGTCCGAATCCGATAAAAACCAGAAAAATCCATGGAGGAAAAACAGAAATGAAAAAATCATTCTTTCACGCACAAAAAATCGTCACACTTGCCTTCTTCTGCCTTAGCGCGGCAGGCCTTAACGCTCAAATCACCTCAAAGACAAGCCGTTACGAAAAGCACGAAGTTTACGAGTACGACACAAAGGGAAACACAATCAAAAAAGACGGTGAGGAAAGCCGCAAGGAAAAGGAAGTGTCCGAGTTTTCTGAAATCGAACTTCCCCTCCGCCGAATCAGCTACGGCGAATTTCGAGACGATTTTGACCGTCTCATCGCCGACAATATTCGAAAAGACGCAAAAAAAATCTACCAAGAGCAGGAATCAGCAAAAGAAGTCAATTTAATAGAAGAAATCGAACTCCCGATTACGAAATGTTATGCAGAAGAGGAAAAGTTATACGCTTCAGAAAATCAAAATTACGGAATTTCCTATTACAATGATTATTCAAGCTACTCCGAGCCTAAAAAAGTCGTTTTTTATGATGGATTGGGACGAAAAATTTCGGACAGTCTTGCAAAAGATGCGAAAAAACTTTACGAAAAACAGCTTCGCGCACAAGAATGGTCTTCCTGGAGAAGCATTAACCTGACAAGCTTTTGGTACGGATTCTGGGGACTGATTAAAACGGCGATTTACATCGTTTTGATTGTATTCGGCATAAGTTTTGTCTGGCGTAAAGTCAAGGCCGAAAAGGAAGACTCTGCCAAAGCACAAGGCTGATTTTTGTAAAGCACACTTTTCTTTTGGTGGGAAAGAAAAGTGCAGGGGAAAGATTTTGCTTGCAAACTTTCCCCCTTACGACCACCTGATTTTTACTGTCAGTACATTTCCTCTAATGCAACAAGTGTCAGATTTTTGGAATTCTCAACGACATAATCCGTAAAACCCGAAAGAGAGAAGAGCATTAACTTTAGATTTGCGGCTGGCAAATAATTCAGTTTATCCAATAAGCTATCAAGCTCTTCTTTGCCGAATTTTTCTGATTTGAACTTACACTCGCCTGCCAGAACATAATTTTTTCCATCCAGTCCAAGCAAGTCGATTTCAAGAGGCTTTATCTCTTTGCGTCCTTTACAGTGCCCTGGTATTCAGCAAGGTCGGTCAAAAAGAACGGCCATCTGAAAACCTTTCCTGTCATAAAGTTCTTGAAGTGAGGTAAGTTCTTCTTTTCTTCCGATAAATTTATCCATTGTGACAATCCTTTTTGCCGTGAAAGATTTTGCTGGAGTCTACTCTACTAGAGTTCACTCTAGTAATTTTTATGCAGAAAATAAACTTTGTTAAGAAAAACTGACTTCACCGTTTCCCTGGCATGGGAATCTTTCTCAATTAAACTCTCTCCCGGGAAGAGCAGGCAGCCACGCCTTTTCCTATTTTAAAATTTTCCCCTGCCTTCCGATAATGAAGGGTGAGCATTTCTTCTGATTTTAAAAGCACTTTTGATTCCGTTTCATTTCAAAAATACATCGCATCCGACTGCGACAGGCTTTCTTTTTTGCAAAACTATCTTTCTGAGCGGGGAGTTTCTTCTTCCGTGATTCCTCTGGGTGAAAAAAAACACCTTTACGTCAATTTTCCCTCGTCGGCCTACAATCCCATGTTCAAAATCAAGACGATAATTTCACATTATGACCGGGTGGCGGGTAGTCCTGGTGCCAACGACAATTCTTTTGCAAACTTTGCCCTTGCTGATTTTGCGGCGGAGATTTTCAATTCAAAAGTGAGCCACAATATCCGGATTTTTTTTACTGATGGCGAAGAACTGGGGGCGGAAGGTGTTTCAAGTCAGGGAGCTTTTGCTCTGGCCGACCTTTTCAGAAAGCTTGGAATCTCCAGTGATGACGTCTATGTATTCGATGCCTGCGGGCGGGGAGATGTTGCGATTCTTGCTCGTGCCGGCCTTGACACAAAAATCACTGGGCAGTTCAAGAAAAAATTTCTGGATTTGTACGAGCGGACACAAAATCTGCTCAAAAAATCCATGCCCAATTCCTGGATGACACTTCCCGTTCCTTACAGCGACAACGCGGGCTTTTTGGCCTGCGGAATTCCTGCCGTCGCAATCACTTTCCTGCCAAAAGAAGAAGTTTCCTTCTATTATAATAACCTCATGGCTGACAAAAATCTTGAAAAAGCCGTGATGAACTGCAAGATTGAAGGAGATGCGGAAAGCCAGATTGACCTTTCAATTCAGCGTTTTAAATACAGCGAAAAACTTCCAAAAACCTGGCGTCTTTTCCACTCTGAATACGACAATTTTCTGAGCCTGACGATTGAAAGCTACGCTTTGATGAAGAAGATTCTGGTGGAAATTGCGAGTGCCAGGACGATTGCCTGATGATGACTGATAACGTTAATAACTTCATTCTGAGCATATTATTTTCGTTTTATATGGTCTGTTTTTCACATTTTGGCGGTTATTATCCGCTGAATAGTTAAAAATTATGCAAGAATATTCTAAATTCTCTAGCAGAGCAAATGATTTTATGATAATATATCGACATACTTTCTGTATCAAATACTAAGGAGAATTCAGATGGCTGAAGAAAAAACAGAACTTTCAGAACCACAGAAGGAAATCAATGAGCTTGTTGCAAAAGCTCAGAAGGCGTTGGAAGCCTACGCTTCTTACGATCAGGAAAAAATTGACTACATCGTAGCAAAAGCCAGTGTAGCAGCTCTTGATCATCACGGTTCTCTTGCAAAACTTGCAGTTGAAGAGACAAAACGTGGTGTATTTGAGGACAAAGCAACAAAGAACCTCTTTGCCTGTGAATATGTTGTAAACCACATGCGTCACCTCAAAACCGTTGGTGTCATCGAGGACAACGACGTTACTGGTGTTGTAAAAATCGCAGAGCCGGTTGGTGTAGTTGCAGGTCTTACTCCTGTCACAAACCCAACTTCAACAGCTATCTTCAAGTCTCTCATTTGTTTGAAGACTCGAAACCCAATCATCTTCTCATTCCACCCGAGCGCAATCAACTGTTCTATCGCTGCTGCAAAAGTTGTATATGATGCTGCTGTAAAAGCTGGTGCTCCAAAAGATTGTATTCAGTGGATCGTTGATCCATCACTCGAAAAAACAAACCTCCTCATTGGTCACCCAGGTGTTGCTACAATCTTGGCAACTGGTGGTAACGCAATGGTTCGCGCTGCTTACTCTCAGGGTAAACCGGCTCTCGGTGTAGGTGCTGGTAACGTTCCTGCATACGTTGAGAAAACTTGCAACCTCAAACAGGCTATCAACGATATCGTAATGTCAAAAGCATTCGATAACGGTATGATTTGTGCTTCTGAGCAGGGTGCAATCATCGACAAAGAAATCTACAATGACGCAATCAAAACATTCAAAGAGTACCGTGCATATCTTTGTAACGACAAAGAAAAGAAAATGCTCGAGAAATACATGTTCGGCGTAGACGGAGATCCAACAGTTGCAAAACTCAACTCAGTCGTTCCTGGTATGAACCCAGTTGTTCTCGCTAAGAACGCAGGTTTCGATATTCCAGAGCGCACAAGCATCATCCTTGCTGAGTGTAAAGAAGTTGGCGTTAACGAGCCACTCACTCGCGAAAAGCTTTCTCCAGTTTTGGCAGTTCTCAAGGCTTCTTCTACAGAAGACGGTATGAACAAAGCTAAACAGTTCCTCGAATTCGGTGGTCTTGGTCACTCAGCTGCAATCCACACAACTAACAAAGAGCTTGCAGAAAAATTCGGCGATCTCGTTCCTGCTATCCGCGTAATCTGGAACTCTCCATCAACATTCGGTGGTATCGGTAACGTATACAACGCATTCATCCCATCTCTTACACTTGGTTGTGGTTCTTACGGACACAACTCAACAGACGACAACGTAAGTGCTGTTAACCTCTTGAACGTTAAAAAATTGGGTAGGAGACGAAACAATATGCAGTGGTTCAAAGTACCATCAAAAATCTTCTTTGAGCGTGACTCAATCGAGTACATCCACCAGATGAAGGATGTTCACAAAGTTATCATCGTAACAGACCGCTCTATGGTTGAGCTTGGCTTCGTTGACAAAATCACTGACCAGTTGAAGCTCCGCCGCGATCCTGTTCAGTACCAGCTCTTCTGCGACGTTGAGCCGGATCCATCAATCCAGACTGTACGCGAAGGCGTTGAGCTTATGCGCACATTCGCTCCAGATACAATCATCGCTCTTGGTGGTGGTTCTTCTATGGACTGTGCTAAAGGTATGTGGCTCTTCTACGAGTACCCAGAAGTTGACTTCAACGACCTTAAACAGAAGTTCATGGATATCCGTAAGCGTGCATTCCGCTACCCAGACTTGGGCAAAAAAGCTCAGCTCGTTTGTATCCCAACTACATCTGGTACAGGTTCAGAGGTTACTCCGTTCGCTGTTATCACAGACAAAACAGAGCACAAGAAGTATCCACTTGCTGACTACTCACTCACACCAACAATCGCTATCGTTGACCCAACATTCACTTATGGCTTGCCAAAGAAGATCGTTGCCGACACTGGTATGGACGTTCTTACACACGCAACAGAAGCTTATGTTTCAACAATGGCTAACGACTACACTGACGGTCTCTGTATCCAGGCTATCAAGATGGTATTCCAGTACCTCGAGCGTTCTTACAACAACGGTGGTGCCGACACAGAAGCTCGCGAGAAGATGCACAACGCTTCTTGTCTCGCAGGTATGGCTTTCGCAAATGCATTCCTCGGTATGAACCACTCTATGGCTCACAAGATTGGTGGTGAGTTCCACGTTCCACACGGACGTGCAAACGCTATCCTCTTGCCATTCACAATCCGTTACAATGGTACACAGCCAGACAAGCTCTCAACATGGCCAAAATACAACTACTTCAAGGCTGCTGAGCGCTACTGCGAATTGGCTCGCATGCTCGGTCTTCCAGCAAAAACAATTGAAGAAGGCGTAGAGTCTTACGCTAAGGCTTGTGGTGAGCTCGGAAAACGTCTTGGAATCGTCATGAACTTCAAGGGACAGGGCTTGGACGAAAAAGATTACCTTGCAAACGTAGAAAAACTCGCTTACCTCGCTTACGAGGATCAGTGTTCTCCAGTTAACCCACGTGTTCCACTCGTTGAGGACATGAAGAAGATTCTCACAGACGCTTACTACACAGAAGAGTTTGTCGAGAAAAACTAACGTTTTTTTCTTACAAGAACGGCTTTGCCGTTCTTGGTCGCAAAGAACTAAAGAGTAATGTAAACCACAGATGACACAGATGTCACAGATTATGTAATTTGTGTTAATTCCTGTCTTTTCAACTCCGTCGCTCGTGAGGGTGGCGGAGTTTTTTTGTCCTTTATCATTTTCTGCAAAAAGACTATACTTTCCTTCACGAGAAAACTCATGACAACCAGTGAACTTTTTGGGCGGGAAAAGGTCAGCTGCCTGCTTTTCAGGCTTGCCCCTCCTGTGATGTTTGCCCAGCTGATTCAGGCTCTTTACAATATCGTTGACAGCTTTTTTATCGGCCGGAATGGACTTACGGGGCTTACGGCTCTTTCGATTATTTACCCGTTTCAGCTCTTGATGATTGCCCTTGCCGTGGGAACTGGTGTCGGAATCAACACGGCCATGGCCATGAAAATGGGGCGGGGTCGAAAAGAAGAAAGCGAAAAGTTTGCCCAAATCGCCCTTCCTCTTGCCTTTATTCTCTGGCTTTTGTGCGCGATTCTGGGATTTTTATTCATGCCCTCTTATGCCAGACTCTTCACTGATTCGACCGGGGTAATTTCTGAAGTCATAACATATGGACGAATCTGCTGTATTTTCAGTTTCGGTCTGTTTTTTGAAAGCGTCTGGACTAAAGTAATTCAGTCTTACGGAAACATGCGCCGTCCTATGATTGCCCAGATTGTCGGGGCTGTCGTAAACATCATCCTTGATCCCTTTTTGATTTTCGGTCTCTGCGGTTTTCCTAATCTGGGGATTGCGGGGGCTGCAATTTCTACCGTGGCAGGTCAAATTGCGGCTGGCCTGGTTGTTATGCCTGAGGGGTTCAGAAAACCTCTCCCTCCTAAATTTTTTCCTGCTTATGCTTTTCTTGTCTTTAAGTTAGGTCTGCCGAATATGCTTATGCAGGCGGCTTATACTTTTTATATTCTGGGGCTTAACTTGATTCTGGAAGGTTTTTCTGACGCTGCCGTTACGGCTTTGGGCCTTTACTACAAGTGGCAGACTTTCTTTTTCATTCCTCTTGGAGCCATGCAGACTTGTGTCGTTCCGATTTTGAGTTTCAATTACGGTGCGGAAAACTTTGAGCGCTGCAGGCGGATTGTCCGGGACTCTCTGATTTTCGGGCTTTTATTCATGGCTTTCGGAACTTTTTGCTTTGAGCTTATTCCAGGTCCAATGCTCCGTGTTTTTACCGGAAATGAGGATGTAATCAGAATCGGAAGCTGGGGCTTTCATTTTATCGGCGTCAGTTTCCTTCCTATGGTTACTTCCCTGATGTTCCCTGTCGTTTTTCAATCCCTTTCTCTTCCAGTCCGCAGCTCCCTTCTGACAATTATCAGAACCGTCATTCTTTTTGTGCCTCTCGGCTGGATTTTTTCCCGCTTCGGTCTGGAATATTTCTGGCTTACATTTCCTGTCACGGAAAGCCTGACCACGCTGGCAGGATTTTTGATGTACCGGGGCATTTTTGATAAGAAAGAGTGAAGGGGCTTTTGTGGCTTTATAAAAAATTGCAGGTCGTTTTTCCGTTTTCAACTTTCCATTTTCCGTTTATACTATCCCCATGACACCAAGACAATTCCAGATTTTTTCCGCTTTCAGAGATGATTTCCGCACTTACTGCGACAGCCTTAACCAAAAATACGGCCCCCTTCTTAGTCCTTTGCAAATCTCAGCCCGAATCAAGGACACGCCCGAATATCCCATTGAAACCCCCGTCGTTTACAACACAGCCCTTGATGAAATCACTCAGGAAAGCGAAATCCGCCTGATTGTAATCGGCGACAACCCCGGAAAAGACGAGCAGCGCTCTTCAAACCGAAAGTACCTTGTGGGGCAGAGCGGGAAGATTGCCTCAGGCTTCTTTCTGAAAAATCCTGAATTTCAGACTGACTTCCGTAAAAATGTAATTATATTGAACAAAACTCCGGTTCACACGGCAAAGACAAATCACATTAAATATCTTCTAAAAAATGGCGGCGAAGAAATCAAAAAAGTTATCGCAGAAAGCCAGCTTTTTATGGCAGAGAAGACGGCCCGTCTTCATGCTGACTTGTGCGAGGCAGCGTGGGAGGGCGGAATCGCTCCTGAGCTGTGGCTTGTAGGCTATGCCGAGCTTAAAAATAGGGGGCTTTTCCTTGAATACCGGGACGCACTCAAAAATACCTACGGGGAAGATTGTGCCTGGGACAAGGTTTTCGTCTTTCAGCATTTTTCCATGAACAGATTTTCCATTGACCTGAAGGATTTTATGAAAAATCACGAGAATCTTGGAATCGTGGAGGCTGCTCACGAACTTGGAAGCTTTCATAAAAAAGAGATTTTTGGATAAAACTGCTGTTGTGCTGGGAGTGACGGCGAAGACGTTGGCCTGCATCCTTGCTGCAGGGGGGCTCGTTTCCTTCACAGGCTAGGGAACAAAGACATAGCCTTTGCCCCACACTGTTTTGAGATAGCGGGGATTTTCCGGTGTCTTTTCAATCTTTTCCCTGAGACGGTTTATGTGGACGGCTACAGTCGGCTCATTTGCGGTGGAATCCATTCCCCAGACATTTTCAAGTAAATCAGCTTTTGAAAAAACTTCTCCCCTGTGAATCGCCAGAAATGCAAGAAGGTCAAATTCCCGCCGCTTGAGCTCGATTTCTTTTCCTCCGACAAAGACCTTCATGGTGCTCAGATAAATTGTAAATTTTCCGCAGGTGATTTTTTCCTTTGTTTCCAGCAGGGATTTTTGAATCCAGTAATTTGAAAGAAAACTTACTAAAATTACAAAAAGGGCAACTGAAAAAACGATTATCACTATTATTTCATAATTTAAAAACGAAATTGGAAGGACTGAGTTCAGTGATTTTTTGTCGGCGTGGCTTGGGTCATAAAGTGCAATCACTTCTTTTGATGAAGTTTTTTTATAAATCAGGTTCTTCCCGTCCGCCCCTGCAAAAAAAACGAGCCTGTCATCCTTATTTTCATTCAGGAAATTCTCTTGAAATTCAGAAATGAGCTCAGTTTCTTTTTCCGTTAAATTGTTAAATAATTCAGCCTTTTCGGTAAAAATCTTAAAGTGAAAGCCTATTGAGTCCAGTTCAGCTGTCAAAGCTTCTGCTGAAGAAGAAATGTAATTTTCCCCGGTCTTTGTAAAATCATAAAATGTGGTGAGTTTTGAGACATTTTCTTCAAAATGATATATGACTTCTGCCGAAGAAAACTTTTCGCTTTTCGCCGGGTTAAATTCCCCTGATTTGATGAAAACAACAGTAAAAATCACTGTCAGGGGAATTATTACAGAGCAGAAATTCGTGATTGCAATTTTATTCCTTAAATTCACGATGAAAATCCCCTTAACAAGATTGCTGATTTGCAAGGGGATTTTATCATATAATAACCTACCGGGTAAATAGGAAAATAAAAATTTTTCAGTTTTTCTTTTGCGCCATTATTTCACTTTGAAACTGTAATACCAGCTTACGGGAATTGAAACGGCTGTCAGCTGCCTTTTGTCGGTAAAGCTGAATCGAACTCCAGAGCGGAATGTTCCCATGCTTGTCTTGTGGTCAAAATGCGGGTAGAGCTGGAATCTTGTAAGCGTTTCGCCTGCCTTGCTGGATTTCAGTTCGTAGCCTGCAGTGCCCTTCAGGTAAAAGGTTGTGTCTTCATTCAGTTTGTAAAGAAGCCTTGCGGCAGTATACCAGGGAAATTTAGTGTCGAAATAGCGGTTGCCTGAGCCGTCTCCAATGTCGTTTGTAAGCCCTAAAAGTCCTTCCGCGTATGCAGAAAAGCCTGTTCCGCCTAAAATCCATTGCAAGGAAAGCTGCATGGCGTCTTTTGTATTCTGAAGGTAGGCTCCCCTGTAATTTCGGATGTAGCCGCCTGCCACCTTGAAGGCATGTATTGCATCGAACCCAGCAAAAACACCAAAACTTCCGGCCTTGTCGGTAATGTTCTGGAATGTAGCTCCTATGTTAAAGGCATTTTTCAGTTCATAGGACGCGCCAAAGTTGAATACCGCCTCTTCACCAGCTTCTGTTGCTGCCCCAAGACGGAAGCCTGCCGCCCGTAAAAGAATTCCTGCTCCATCGGCACCGGTAAGCTTTCCGTGAATGGTATACTCGTCGTTTGCCGGAAGGTAAGAAGCCGGAATGACGAATTTTGAGAAGAAGGAATTTCCTGCAAGAAGGGTGGCAAAACTTACCGGCTTGAAGCCCAGGTAGCCTTTTAAGTCCAGGGAAAAATCCTCATCCTCATCTTCTTTTGCGTCCAGACTTGCCAGATCAAGTCGGATTCGGCCGTCAAGTTCCGGGGAAGAGAGGTCCAGTTGCGCGCGCTCTCCAATTGAAAACTTTTTTTTCTGAAATTCATCGTTTTCGTCTTTTAAATAGCGGATGAAGTCCGAGGAACTAAGGTTATCGACATTTCCTCCAAATGTGTTTGTAAAGGTCAATGTCTGGGCAAAGGCTGAGCCTTCAAAAATCAGCAGAAAAAGTGCCGGAAGTAAAATCGTCTTTCTCATATCAGTCAACATTCCTTGCAAGACGGAAGCCTGCATAATTTCCGCAGTAACCTGACTGACGCAGCTGCCATCTTGCGCTTACCCTCTGTAAACTTCCCACATCGTTGAAGCCGCCGCCTCTGAGAACCCTGTTCCGTCCTTTTTCCGGGCCGGAAGGATTTTCCTTTATGGAAGCATCGTATTCACCGTAAATGTCCCAGACAAATTCCCAGACGTTTCCCGTCATGTCATAAAGTCCAAGTTCGTTGGCTTCTTTTTTTGCAACCTGATGGGGAAAGCCTTCACTGTTTCCAAGATACCAGGCCACGTTGCCGAGCTTTCCGCTTCCAGAATAAACGTGGCCCTGACTTGAATTTCCTCCACGGGCGGCAAATTCCCACTCAGCCTCGGTTGGAAGCCTGTAGCCGTTTGCTTTTCTGTCCCACTCCCAGTTTTCACCTTCTTTCTTTATGTATGCAGGCTGTAAGCCTTCTTTTTTGCTCAAGGCATTGCAGAATTCAATCACTTCCTGAAAGGTAATGTTTTCAATTGGACAAAGGCTGGGATCATCGCAGCAGGTTCCGCCGCATGTAAAATAACCCGGCGATTTTTTTGTAATTTTTTTATAGAGGCTTCTCGTGACTTCATATTTTGAGATTGAAAAGGATTTTACGGAAACCGTGTGGACTTTTTCATCGAGCTTTGCATTTGAGTCTGAGCTTCCCATCTCAAAAGTTCCTCCCTCAACCCTTACAAATGAAGAATAGACGTTCTCCCTTGCAGAAGAAATTTCCAGTCCAAAAAACAGTAAGACTGCTCCAAAAAGAATTTTTTTCATAAAACCTCCAGATTTTTATTTTTTTTAATGCACGTGACAGTCTATTTATAAAAAAAATGCCGGACAAGGCTTTTATAACCTAGTTTATAACTAGGTTATAAATTTTACTTTTTGTTTATCCCTGTTTAGATTCCGTTTAGAGTCTTGCGTCAAAAGTCTGTTGGCAAAACGCAGGCTATTTTTTAATGTTTCCTTACAAATTACCAAATGTATTCTGGAGGAAATATGAAAAGATTTAATTCAAAAAATGTAATGACCGTCTCTTTTGCGGCTCTGACTTTATTCCTGTCGCTTGCTTCCTGCTCAAACGACGGCAATGATGACGGGGAGTCTTCAGACTCTGGCTTTGTAAAAATTGAAGGCGGCTTGGTAAAAGTAGAAAATTCCGAAGACGCAGAAAGCAGGGGGCTGAAAAACTCAAAAGTCTTTATTGAAGGAAGAAGTATAACAATCAAAAATCTTTATGTAAGTGACCATGAAGTTACCCAGCAGGAATTCCAGAAATATAACTTTTTTGAAGATGGTCCTGTAAAGGGTATGAACAGCGGGGCAAAAATGAGCAATCCGAAAAGCATTGGAGATGAGGCGATTTTTAATGCATACGGAGGCAGTAATACAGAAACAAAACCTGCAAAAATATCCGGGCTTGGAGACAATTATCCGGCCTATGGAGTAAGCTGGTATGATACTCTAGTTTACTCAAACCTCAGAAGCATTGCAGAAGGATATACTCCTGTTTACAGCATTCAGGTTGAAGACAGGGACGAAATAGACCCCAGAAAGTGGCCCGGAATAATAGAAGATAACGGAAAGTATGCCGCTCCCAAACCAGTTACTGGTGAAAATGCCAACACGGAAACTATAGCTTTGTGGAACGCCGTAAAATTCAACGAAAGTGCTGACGGATACCGTCTCCCGACCGAAGTCGAATGGGAATACATTGCCCGAGGCGGAAACAAGGGAGTATTTCCGAAGCAGACAAAATACCCGGGAAGTAACACAATCGGGGATGTTGCATGGTATGCAGATAACGCGGCTCTTATTACGCATCCTGTAAAGACAAAAAAGGCTGTTAACGGAATCTATGATCTTGCCGGCAATGTTTCTGAATGGGTTTGGGATCTTTATGGAGACATTGACGCAGATACTCCTTCTTCTGGTCCTGCAACTCCTGCTCAAATTAATGGAAAAGATTATTATACCCGTGTCTTGCGCGGTGGTTCCGCAATTTCGGAAAAATCTCTTTCTGTGATTGCAGAAGAAAAGGTGCTTTATCAAGGCGGTACAAAAAACGAAAACTATGTTTCAAACATAAAGAACAAAGTTCCGGAAAGCCGTAGAAGCAGAAAATGCAACAAGGATGACGGATGCGGCTGTTTCTATGCATTCCTTGGTTTCCGCCTTGTCCGCAACGCAGAATAATTAAAATTCAATTGTATAAAGTGTGAAAATTATGCTGAAAAAAACTTGCATGACAGTGTGTGCCTCTATTGCCTCGTTAATTTTACTTTCTTGCGTTCAGGAAGCCGGAATTCCAGCCCCCTATGAAGAAATTAACGGCGCAGACGTTACTGGAAGCCTTGAATATTCAAATTCTTACGGTGACTATATTTTTGTGCCTTCCCGTGAGGTTCACATAAACAGCCTCTGGGTAAGCGACCATGAAGTTACACAGTCAGAGTACGAATGTTTCTGCTATTATAAAGTTGCTCCAGACGAAGATACGGGAAAAGGTAAAAATTTTCCGGCCTTCAATGTAAGCTGGTTTGACGCCATAATTTACTGCAATTTTTTGAGCATAAAGGAAGGACTTACACCGGCCTATTCAGTTAACGGAAGCGTTAATCCGGCACTTTTTCCAGGGGCAGAAAATTACGAAAACACATCAAGGAAATACCGTGCCCCGGACGATGCGGAAAATCTCTGGGTGCAGATTGAATTTAACGAAACTGCAGACGGTTACCGGCTCCCGACCGAACTTGAATGGGAATACATTGCCCGTGGCGGAGACGGCGGAATCCCCAAAAAGCAGAC
>Ga0129307_1001516_pt1 | contig 24037 bp, 24 predicted proteins | sample P1105metagenome_FD_94437 | JGI IMG/M metagenome (GOLD analysis project Ga0129307, IMG submission 94437) | Capybara group fecal microbial communities from Wisconsin, USA - P1105 metagenome | ecosystem: Host-associated > Mammals > Digestive system > Large intestine > Fecal | place: USA: Wisconsin... | reverse complement strand
GATCTGCTCCCATGGAGCGAAGTCCTACCGGACGTCTGCAGAAAACCGATCCCATGATCCTCTCGCCGGCAGTTCACATCTGCCGGCGGTTTTTTGACCGTACGGGTTATTTACCGTTTACCCTTTATCTGCACCCGCTGCCACGGCGAAGCGCCTATGTCGGAGCGGCGCGAGCTGCCGCCTTTCTTCTTTGCCGCTGCGGGCAGTATAGATGCGTGTCGTTTCGATGCTGCTGTGTCCGAGAATGTCCGCAAGCCGCACAATGTCCTTGAACTTCGCGTAGTGCGTCCGGGCGAACAGGTGGCGCAGATTGTGGGGAAAACCTTCTTCGAGAGCACCTTCGCCGCCTCCGCCAGCTTTTTGAGCATCTTCCAGATGTTCGAGCGGTCGAGGGGCTTGCCCGTCCGGGTGACGAACACGCTGCCGCTGACAATGCCGCGCCTCTCGCAGTAATCCGCGAGCTTCTTCGCCAGCGGGTCGGGAATGAGGATCGTCCGCAGCTTTCCCTTGTTCTGGATGGTCGCCTCGCCGCTTTGCAGGCTCTCCACGGTAACGGCGCGTAACTCGCTGACCCGCAAACCGAGGGCGCAGAGCGTCTGCACCATCAACGCAAGGCGTTCGTTGCCGTTGTCCCTGGCGGCGCGTACCATGCGCTCATACTCCTTGTGGGACAGTTCCTTGTCGGCGTCAAGATAGAGCTTCCGCTGAATTGGCAGATACTTGAGCCGCCAGTCTAAGCCCAGCAGCTCAAAAAACACGTTGACCGCGCCGAGGATGGAATTGACGCTTGTGGGGGCGTAGCCGCGCTCCGTGAGGTAGGCGCGAAACCCCACCAGCGCCGCCTTGTCCGCTATGCCCTCCGGGGCGTAGTCCATGAGCAGCCGCAGGTCGTGGACGTACTTGGAGATCGTGGCGGGGCTGTACTCCCGCTCCGCAAGGGAATCTGTAAAGCGCCGCGCTTCGGCGTCGGTGATAACGAGCATGATACGTTCTCCTTTTCCGTAAAATGGGTAAAAGGGAATTATATCATGCTCGTTTTATGAGGGTTTATGTGGCTGCTGCACTGTCCTAAAAGACGTCCTGCAAAGGCGAGGCAGGGTCTCCGGCGCTCTACAGCACAGTCGACGAACCGGAAAACATCCCAGCGACGCTTATTGACATTGTGACAAAAGATGCGAGACAACGCGGCTTAAACCGCTCAAAGCTGTCTCGCATCTTAATTGCTCAGTTTTTTCTTGCCAGTCCAGACGGGTAGGTATTCTCTAAGAAGCCAAAAAACTACTACATTCTGAAAATACCCTTCCAACTTGGAAGGTCGTATTTTCTTTATTTTTTCAAATCTTTTCTCTTATTTTTTAATAGACGGCACGGCAGATTGTCCGTTCTGTAGCGGCAGACGGGTGCTCTTTGGATTCAATTCGCTTGCCGATACTCACCCGGATATCGCGGCCATGTGGTCGCCAAGCAACGATCGAACAGCGGATAGTGTTCTTGCTACGAGCTGGTTTCCGGTGTCATGGGTCTGCCCGGAATGTGAAGGGGAGCACAACGCCACTGTTAAAGATGTTGTAGACGGCACAGCTGATTGCCATTACTGCAACGGCAGAAAGGCACTGCCGGGATTCAACTCGCTGGCGGATACGCACCCTGATATCGCCGCCATGTGGTCTCCGAACAATGAACGACCAGTTGATAGTGTTCTCGCAACGAGTTCAATCCAAGCATCATGGATCTGCAAAGAATGCGGAGGAGAGTACAATGCGCTGTTAAAGACATTGTAGACGACACGGCAGAGTGCCCCTACTGTAGCGGCAGAAAGGCGCTGCCGGGGTTCAACTCGTTGGTCGTGCAATTTCCAAACATTGTTCTTGAGTGGGACGCAATCAAGAACTACGCGATTGGGATGGATCCCGACAGCATCCTTCCCACTAACATCACACCCGTTTGGTGGATATGTGAAAAAGGGCACAAGTATCGTATGTCAACAAAAAACCGCGTTCTTGCAAACAAGAGACATCAAGTAGCTTGTGGATGCTGTAAGGGGCGCCGTCGAGAAAGAAGACACTTCGTATAGAGATGACAAAGCGACAGAAGAGTAGTTCAGCCGGACGCTCTTCTGTTGCTTTGATTTGTACGTTTTTCTTCATTTTGGCAAAAAATGAATTATAAGTTCTAACGAAGAATAATGTACGTTTTTGGATTTTAGGCGACGGACTTGCTTTCGGTTCTCTCTTTCTGGTACGGGTAGTGGGACTCGAACCCACACGGTTGCCCACCGGAACCTAAATCCGGCGCGTCTGCCAATTCCGCCATACCCGCATATATCAATATTTTATCACAGTTTCCCTGCCGCCACAAGAGAAAAATTGCGGTTGAAAAATGCCCGGACGCCCCCTATAATTGGTGTAGTTTTTTAAGGGAGGCGTTGGGATGGCGCGGGAACTGGAGTTTTATCAGCAGGCGGAGCGCAGCATCGTCAAGAAATACCGGCGAGAGCTGTGGACGCCCTTCATCACCGCCGTGCAGCGGTACGAGCTGGTGCAAGAGGGCGACCGCATCGCCGTGTGCGTCTCCGGCGGCAAGGACTCCATGCTGCTCGCTAAGCTCATGCAGGAGCTCGAGCGCCACGGACACACCCCCTTTGAGGCGGTGTATCTGTGCATGGACCCGGGCTACAACCCGGAGAACCGTACGCGCATCGAGGAAAACGCCGAGAAGCTCCGCGTCCCGCTCCATATCTTCGAGAGCGACGTCTTCGAGGTTGCCAACGCGCAGACGCATTCGGCGTGCTATCTCTGCGCCAAGATGCGGCGCGGCCACCTCTACGCCAAGGCGCGCGAGCTGGGCTGCAACAAGATCGCGCTGGGACACCATTTCAACGACGTGATCGAAACAACGGTGATGGGGATGTTCTGGAGCGGGATGCTGCAGGCCATGCCGCCGAAGCTGCATTCGCAGAACTTTCCGGGCATGGAGCTCATCCGTCCGCTCTACCGCGTCCATGAGGACGACGTCATTGCCTGGGCGCGGCACCACGATCTGCAATTCCTCCAATGCGCCTGCCGCTTTACCGAGGCGAGCGCGCTGCACGAGGAGCTGAGCAAGCGCCGCGAGATCAAGCTGATGCTCCGCCGCCTGCGCGAGGAGAATCCCAACGTCGAGAAAAGCATCTTCAACGCCATCCATACCGTGAACGTGGACACCTTCCCGGGCTGGAAATCCCACGGCGAGGAGCACTCGTTTTTAGAGCGGTACGAAGATGCGTGAAGCTGCGGCGCGAGGTTTGGACATTTTTACAATTTCATTTTATCGGGCGCGGTGATATACTGACGTTGTTTGAGCGATATACTCATCTTTGAGGAGGATTGTTTCATGAGCAATAACGAAAGACGCGTCGGCACCGTATCGCGCGGCATCCGCTGCCCGATCATCCGTCAGGGTGACGATATTGCCGCCATCGCCACGCAGTGCGTGCTGGAAGCCGCCGAGGCGGAGGGCTTTGCGCTGCACGACCGCGACGTCGTCGCCATCACCGAGTCTGTCGTCGCCCGTTCGCAGGGCAACTACGCCAGTGTGCAGAACATCGCGGACGACGTGCGTGCCAAGCTGGGCGGGGGGACCGTCGGCGTCGTGTTCCCGATCCTGTCCCGTAATCGCTTCGCCATCCTGCTGCGCGGCATCGCCATGGGCTGCAAGAAGGTCGTTATCCAGCTCAGCTATCCCTCCGACGAGGTGGGCAACGCGCTCGTCAGCCTCGACGCCCTGGACGAGGCGGGCGTCAACCCCTATTCCGACGTCCTGAGCGTCGAGCGGTTCACCGAGCTGTTCGGCGAGCCGAAGCACGAGTTCACCGGCATCAACTATGTCGCTTACTACAGCGAGATCGTCCGTGAGGCGGGAGCGGAATGCGAGATCATTTTCGCCAACCACGCCACCGACATCCTCAAGTATACCGATTGCGTGCTGACCTGCGACATCCACAGCCGCGCGCGCTCCAAGCGCCTCCTGAAGGCGGCGGGTGCGAAGAAGGTATTCGGCCTCGACGACATCCTCACCGCGCCGATCAACGGCAGCGGCTGCAACGAGAAGTACGGCCTGCTCGGCTCGAACAAGTCCACCGAGGACATGGTCAAGCTCTTCCCGCGCGATTGCCAGGGCGTGGTCGAGGACGTGCGCAAGCGCATCTTTGATGCCACCGGCGTGAAGGTCGAGGTCATGGTCTACGGCGACGGCGCGTTCAAAGACCCGCAGGGCGAGATCTGGGAGCTGGCAGACCCCGTCACCTCTCCGGCGTATACGTCCAACCTGATCGGCACGCCGAACGAGCTCAAGCTCAAGTACCTTGCCGACGATAAGTACGCGAACCTCTCCGGCGACGCGCTGCGCGACGCCATCAGCGCGGATATCCGCGCCAAGCAAGGCTCGCTGGTGGGCAAGATGGCGACCGAGGGCACGACCCCGCGCCGGCTCACCGATCTGATCGCCTCTCTGTGCGACCTCACCAGCGGCAGCGGCGACAAGGGCACGCCCATCGTCCTCGTGCAGGGCTATTTCGACAACTATACCAACTGATAACCCCCGAAAGGAGGCGGCACAGCCATGGATCGCCCGCTTGCGGACGAAATACGCCCGCAGACTCTCGACGAGGTCGTCGGCCAAAGACACCTGATCGGGCCGAATGGAATGCTGCGCCGCCTGATCGAGTCGGGCACGAGCGCGAATATGATCTTCTACGGCCCGTCGGGCACGGGGAAGACCACCATCGCAAACATCATCGCTTCGCGCACGAACAAGACGCTGCACAAGCTCAACGCCACCACCGCATCGCTCTCCGACGTCAAGGAGATCATCGCGGACGTCGGGACGCTGCTCGCGCCGGGCGGGGTGCTGCTTTATCTCGACGAGATCCAGTATTTCAATAAAAAACAGCAGCAGAGCCTGCTGGAGTTCATGGAAAACGGCTCCATCACGCTCATTGCCTCCACGACCGAGAACCCGTATTTTTACGTCTACGGCGCGCTGCTCTCGCGCTCGACCGTGTTCGAGTTCAAGCAGGTCACGCCGGAGGAGACGCTGCCCGCCGTGCTGCGCGCGCTGCGCATCCTGCAAGAGCGCGCAGAGCTCCCGCTGACGTGGGAGGACGGCGTGCCGGAGCAGATCGCCACAAGCTGCGGCGGCGACGTGCGCAAGAGCATCAACGCCTGCGAGCTGCTCTATGAGGCGACGGAGGTGAAGCAGGGAAGCCTTTGCCTGACAAGGGAAGACGCTTCACAGCTCGCCCAGAAGAGCGCTATGCGCTACGACAAGGGCGGCGACGCCATGTACGACTGCGCCAGCGCGCTGATGAAGTCCCTGCGCGGCAGCGACCCGGACGCGGCGCTGCACTATCTCGCGCGGTTTCTGGAGGCGGGCGATCTCATCACGCCGTGCCGCCGCCTGCTCTGCTCGGCGAGCGAGGACGTGGGTCTTGCGTACCCGCAGGCGGTCAGCATCGTGAAAGCCTGCGTCGATACCGCGATGCAGCTTGGGCTTCCCGAGGCGCAGCTGCCTCTGGCGCAGGCGGCGATCCTGCTTGCGACCGCGCCAAAGTCCAACAGCGTGGTCGAAGGCATCGGCGCGGCGCGCGCGGACGTGCGGGCCGGGCGGACGGGCGACGTTCCGCGCCAGCTGCAAAACGTCCACGCCGATACGACCGGCATGGACAACAAACAAAATTACAAGTATCCGCACAATTATCCGAACCATTGGGTCGATCAGCAGTATCTGCCTGACGCGATCAAGAACGCGCGGTATTATCGCCCGGGCGATAACAAGAGCGAACAGGCCGCCGCGCAGTATTGGGAGAGGATCAAGCATGGCGATGGATCTTAAATTGGGCGACCGTGTCCAGATGAAGAAACCGCATCCCTGCGGCGGCGGCATTTTTGCCGTCACGCGCGTCGGCATGGACGTCAAACTGCGCTGTGAAAAATGCGCGCACGAGATCGAGCTGCCCCGCGCGAAAGCGGAGCGCGGCATCAAGACCATTTTGAGGGAGGAAGGGACATGAACAAAAAGACGCGCATCGTTGCGATCATTCTCGTCGCGGTCATGGTGCTGTCGTTTCTGACGAGCATGATTCTGCCGTTCATCGGATAAGGGGGCAAACCGTGAAAAAATGCTGCTGGGCATCGCTGTCATGCTGCTGGGCAACTTCTTGGCGCTCTTTGCCATTTTGGGCTTAGCGATTGCCTTTTATCTTGCTCCCATCGTCATCCTGTACGGCTTTTTCACCGTGATGAGCGCATATTACGGCGACAATGAACGCAAGGACACGCCGCCCGACGACGAATGATACGAAACAAAGACCGCTCCCGTCAGGGAAGCGGTCTTCTTCTATGCCATCATCTCCCGCAGCCTACAGAGCGCCCGCCGCTCCAGCCGCGACACCTGCACCTGCGAAACGCCGATGACGCGCGCGGTTTGCTCCTGAGTCAGACCCTTGTAAAACCGAAGCAGGATCGTCATGCGCTCGCGCGCCGGCAGCTTGTCCACACTCTCGCGCAGGGCGATGCGTTCGGTCAGCTCCGCATCGTCCGAACCGGCAAGCGTTTGCCCTAAGGTCAGGTCGTCGCTCAGCTCCCGCTGCAGCGAATCCGGCGGCGCGAGGGCAAGCTCAAGCTCCGAAAGCTCCTCCGGCGTGAATCCGGTCTCCGCCGCAAGCTCCGAAAGGGTCGGCTCACGCCCAAGCGCCGCGCGCAGGCGTTCCCGCGCGGCGCGGATGGAAAGCGCGCGTTCGCGCTCGCCGCGCTCCAGCTTGATCGGCATATCGTCGCGCAGGAACCGGCGGATCTCACCGGCGATCTTCGGCACGGCATAGGTCGAAAACTGTGTTCCGTATGTAAGGTCAAACCCCTTGACGGCCTTGATAAAACCGAGGCATCCAAGCTGATACAGGTCGTCCGGCTCCACACCGCGGCCGTAATAGCGGCGCACCACGCTCCAGATCAGCCCCGCGTTTTCGGTCAGCACCCGCTCACAGGCAGACTCGTCGCCCTGCTGCGCGCGCTCGAGCAGCGCGGCGCTTTCGGCGATCACAGCTTCGTGCCGCGACGGGCGATTTTCCGCTTCATGGTTACGACCGTCCCCTTGCCGGGCTCGGAACGGACGACGAGCGAGTCCATGAAGCTCTCCATGATCGTAAAGCCCATGCCGCTGCGCTCCTCGCCGCCGGTGGTGTACAGCGGCTGGCGCGCCCGGGCGATGTCCGCGATGCCGCGTCCCTTGTCCCTGACGACGATCTCCAGCAGGATCCCGTCAAAAATACTGGCGCGCAGGCTGATCTTGCCCAACGTGTCGGGGTATGCGTGAACGATCGCGTTGGTCACCGCCTCGCTGACGGCGGTTTTGATGTCGCCCAGTTCTTCGAGGGTCGGGTCGAGCTGGGCGGCGAACGCCGCGACCGCCGTACGGGCGAAGCCCTCGTTTGCGCTGCGGCTCAAGAACTCCAGGGCGATGTAGTTGTTCGGCTTGACTTTCATGTTGTCTCCTCCTTTGCCGCGCAGAGTATGCCGGCCGCATCGAACACGCGCTTTGCCTGCGGCGGCACGTTGACGAGCGCGCTGGTTCCGCCCAGCGCCGCCATACGCCGCATGGCGCGCATAGCAACAGCGATGCCGGAGCTGTCCATAAACGTGACGTCCCCGAAGTCCATCGTCAGCGATGACGGCAGAGCCGCGTCTAGCGCGCGCTCCACGGCAAGGATCGCCTCGCGTGCCGCGTAGTGGTCCAGCTCGCCGCGCAAACGGACGGTCAGCGCGCGGCCTTTGGTCGTTGTTCGCACATCCATCGTGCGTTCCCTCCTATGCTATGATGATGAAAAAATCGGACTGTACAAAGGTACAGTCCGATTATAGTTTGTCCCGCGGCGCGATTGTGTCGAAACGAGGTGGCGCACCCGAGATTTATTTGCGCGCTGCAAGCACCTGCTGATAATCTGCGTAGTTGAGCTCCAGCAGATGCGGCGTGTCCAGCCCATAGGGGCATTTTGACGCGCATTTGCCGCAATGCAGGCAGGTTTCGATCTTTTTCATCTCAGCCTGCCAATAGTCGCTCAGCCAGCTTGCCTCCGGCGCGCGCCGCAGCATCAGCGCCATGCGCGCGCACTGGTTGATCTGTATGCCCTGCGGGCAGGGCATACAGTAGCCGCAGCCGCGGCAGAACTCGCCCGCAAGCTCGGCGCGGTCGCGCTCGATGGTCGCACGGCGCTCCGGCGTCAGCTCCGCGCCGTTTTTCACGCAGTCGAGAAACTGTTCCAGCTCCCATGCGTGCTGAACGCCCCAGATGGGCACGACGCCGGGCTGCGTTTCCATGAACGCGGCCGCGGCATAGCCGTCGCGGATCAGGCCGCCCGCCATGCCCTTCATGGCGACGAAGCCCATTCCCGCGGCGCGGCAGCTTTCGATTAGGACCTGCTCCTGCTTGCCGGAGAGATAGCTGAACGGGAACTGCAGGGTGGCGTAGAGTCCGGACTCGATCGCTTCACGCGCAACGGCGAGGCGGTGGTTGGTGATGGAGATGTGGCGGATCTTGCCCTCCGCCTTCATCTTCAGCGCCTCATCGTACAGTCCGTCCTCGCCGCCCGGCTTGGGGCAGAACGGCGGGTTGTGGAACTGGTAGACGTCAATGTAGTCGGTGCGGAGGCTGCGCAGGCTGGCTTCGAGGTCGGCGCGCAGGCCGGCGGCGTCCTTTGCGCCGGATTTGGTGGCGATGATCACCTTGTCGCGCATCCCGTTAAAGGCGTACCCGACCTTTTCCTCGCTGTCGGTGTACGCGCGGGCGGTGTCGAAGTAGTTGATCCCGCCGTCGTACGCCGTTCGGAGCAGATGCGCCGCCTCGTCGCGGCTGATGCGCTGGATCGGCAGCGCGCCGAAGCCGTTTTTCTCGATCTCGATGCCGGTGGAGCCAAGCATGATCCGCTGCATGGTCGTTGCCTCCTTTTTGTTTTTCCGCCCGCTTATTTCTGCATCGCCTTCGCGGAGGCGTCCAGCTTCTCCAGCAGGGCGCGGAGCTTATCCGCCTTCTCGCGCTCGGCGTTGACGACGGCGGCGGGCGCCTTGGAGACGAAGTTCTCGTTTTTGAGCTTGCCCTCGATGCCGGCAAGCTGCTTCTCGGCGTTCGCCTTCTCCTTGGCGATGCGCGCAAGCTCCTTCTCAAAGTCCACCAGCTCCGCAAGCGGCATCAGCACGCGCGCGGCGTGGGTCACGACCTCGACCATACCGTCGGCGCTCGGTGCGTCGGCGGAAACGATGGTCACGTCGCTCGCGCTCGCAAGGCGCAGGAAGAACGGCTTGCCCGCCGCGAACGTATCGGAATGCGCGGTGGCGATGGTGTAGTGCACCTTCTTCGACGGCACGACGTTCATTTCGTTGCGGCGCGCGCGGACGGCGGAGATCGCCTCGATGACGCAGCCCATCGCCTCCTCCTCGGCGGGGAAGGCGAAGGCGTCGTTCCACTCCGGCCACTTGGCGAGCATGAGGTAGTCCACGCCCGCGTCACGCTCGCCGTGCGGCAGCGCCTGCCAGATTTCCTCCGTGATGAACGGCATGAACGGGTGCAGCAGCTTGAGCGTCTCGATGAGCACATAGCACAGCACGTTCTGGGCGTTCTTCTTCGCCTGCTCGTCCTCGCCGTTGAGGCGTGCCTTGGTCAGCTCGATGAACCAGTCGCAGAAGTTGTCCCAAATGAAGTCGTAGACCTTCGCGGAGGCGACGCCCAGCTCGAAGGCGTCCATGTTGTCGGTGACCTCGCGGATAAGCGTGTTGAGCTTGGAGAGGATCCACTTGTCCTCCAGCTCCAGCTTCTCCGGCAGCTCGACGCGGTCGATGGTGAGATTCATCATCACGAAACGGCTGGCGTTCCAGATCTTGTTGGCAAAGTTGCGCATCGCCTCGCACTTTTCGACGTAGAAGCGCATATCGTTGCCGGGGCTGTTGCCGGTGATAAGGTTGAAGCGCAGCGCGTCCGCGCCGTACTTCTCCGCCATCTCCAGCGGGTCGATGCCGTTGCCGAGCGACTTGGACATCTTGCGTCCCTTGTCGTCGCGCACGAGGCCGTGGATGAACACGGTCTTGAACGGCTCCTTTTTCATCTGCTCCATGCCGGAGAAGATCATGCGCGCGACCCAGAAGAAGATGATGTCGTAGCCCGTGACCATGACGGAGGTGGGATACCAGTAGTTGAGATCGGCGGCGTCCATGTCGGGCCAGCCCATCGTGGAGAACGGCCAAAGCGCGGAGGAGAACCAGGTGTCAAGGACATCCTCTTCACGGGTCAGGCGCTCGCAGCCGCACTTCTCGCACGCCGTCGGGTCGTTGCGGGAGACGTTGATGTGGCCGCAGTCGTCGCAGTACCACGCGGGGATCTGGTGGCCCCACCAGAGCTGGCGGGAGATGCACCAGTCGTGGCAGTTCTCCATCCAGTTGGTGTAGGTCTTGGCAAAGCGCTCGGGGACGAACTTGATCGTGCCGTCGTTGACGACGCGAAGCGCCTCCTTGGCGAGCGGCTCCATCTTCACGAACCACTGCGCGGAGATCAGCGGCTCGACGTCGTTGTGGCAGCGGTAGCAGGTGCCGACGTTGTGGCTGTAGTCCTCGGTCTTGACGAGGTAGCCTTGCTCTTCGAGGTCACGCACGATCTGCTTGCGGCACTCGTAGCGGTCGAGGCCGTTGTACTTGCCGCCGTTTTCGTTGATCGTGCCGTCGTCGGCGATGACGCGGATGACCTCAAGGTTGTGGCGCAGACCCACCTCGAAGTCGTTCGGGTCGTGGGCGGGGGTCATCTTGACCGCGCCCGTGCCGAAGCCGATCTCGCAGTACTCGTCGCCCACGATGGGGATCTCGCGGTTCACCAGCGGCAGGATGCAGGTCTTGCCGATCAGGTGCATGAACTTTTCGTCCTCGGGGTTGACCGCAACGCCGGAGTCGCCGAGCATGGTCTCGGGACGCGTCGTGGCGACCACAATGTCGCCGGAGCCGTCCGCGAGGGGATAGCGGATGTACCACAGATGACCGGGCTTGTCCACATACTCGACCTCGGCGTCACTCAGGGCGGTCAGGCAGTGCGGGCACCAGTTGATGATGCGGCTGCCCTTGTAGATGAGCCCCTTGTCGTACAGCTCGCAGAAGGTCTCGCGCACGGCGCGGGAGCAGCCCTCGTCCATCGTGAAGCGGGAGCGCGACCAGTCGCAGCTCGCGCCCATCTTCTTCTGCTGCTCGACGATGCGGTTGCCGTACTTCTCCTTCCACTGCCACACGCGCTGAAGGAACTTCTCACGCCCGAGGTCATAGCGGGTCTTGCCTTCGTTGACGCGCAGGTCCTCCTCGACCTTGATCTGCGTGGCGATGCCGGCGTGGTCGGTGCCGGGGAGCCACAGGGCGCTGTAGCCCTGCATCCGCTTGAAGCGGGTCAGGATATCCTGAAGCGTCGAGTCCATGGCGTGGCCCATGTGGAGCTGGCCGGTGACGTTCGGCGGCGGCATGACGATGGAAAACGGCTTGCGATCGGGATCGACCGTCGCGCGGAAGCAGCCATTGTCCTCCCACATCTGGTAGATGCGGCCCTCGACCTGCTGGGGTTCGTAGATTTTGGGTAATTCTTTCATGGGGATTCTCCTTATATGATAATAATGTTGCTTCTTATTTGATCTTGCGGAAATGCATACCGGTTTTCGCCTCGATGAAGGAGCGGAACTCGTCTGCCGTGCCGGACTGGAAGCCGCGCTTGTCGAACATCTGCCCGTGGCGCGTGCCGAGGAAGAAGATGAAATAGCCCTCCGCCTCGCACAGGCTCGTAATGTTTGCGTAGTGGTAGACCGTCTCGGTCGTGTCGGTCGCAACGCTGTATTCGTCGGGCGTGAAGACCGTTACCGAATGCGCCGAGCCGGGAAGGAGCTGCCGCATGGATACCCAGGCGTTGAGCCGGTCCTCCGTCAGCAGCATCGCGAGCATCGCCGCGAACACGAGCAGATGCCACGCCTTCGGCGGAACGCCCCAGCACAGCAGCAGCGCGATGAGCGCGACGCCCACGGCGAAGATCGCCCACGTCGCGCCGCGTACGATGCGCGTCCAGCGGCGCACGGTCTTGCGCGCGGCGCGGCAAAGCACCGTCAGCCCCGCGAGATCATAGGTTTGCTCGATCCGGAACATTGCGTCACCTCCTTGACCATTCCAAAACAAAAACCCCGAGCCAAAGGCCCGGGGCGAACAAAACGTCCGTGTTACCACCCGAATTTCCGCTTGCGCGGACACTCATGCGCGCTGTAACGGGCGCTCCCGTCCGGCTTACTGCGACCGCTTCACGCGATCCTTCGGCGCGGCTGCTCCGAGGCGACTTCCGCGTGCTCTCACGGGAACTTGCACCGACCGTTCCCTCTCTGCGCATTGAGCCGCGCGTACTGCTCCTCATCCTCGCTTGTAACGGGCGATATTTTACATTGTTTCGCGGCGTTTGTCAACTCATCCGCAGGATTTCTTTTTTCAGCCGCGCGATGATGCGCTTTTCCAGACGCGAAATGTAGCTCTGCGAAATGCCCATTTTGTCCGCGACCTCCTTTTGCGTCAGCTCGTCGCGCCCGTCCAGCCCGTAGCGCAGCGTGACGATCTCCTGCTCGCGCGCGCCCAGCGCGTTGATGGCCTCGCGCAGCAGCGTGCGATCCACGTCCTCCTCCAGCGGCTTCATGACCGTGTCCTCGTCCGTGCCGAGGATATCGGAGAGCAGCAGCTCGTTGCCGTCCCAATCCGAGCCGAGCGGCTCGTCGATGCTGACCTCCGCCCTTTGGCCCGCGATCTTGCGCAGGTGCATCAAAATCTCGTTTTCGATGCAGCGGGAGGCATAGGTCGCCAGCTTGATGTTCTTGTCGCCGCGGAAGGTGTTGACGCCCTTGATGAGCCCGATCGTGCCGATGGAGATCAGGTCCTCGATGCCGACGCCGGTGTTCTCAAAGCGGCGCGCGATGTAGGCGACGAGCCGCAGATTGTGCTCGATCAGCTCGGGACGCGCACTCTCGTCGCCCGCTTCCAGCCGCTCGAGCAGTTCCGCCTCGCGCGCTCGCGTCAGCGGCGGGGGAAGGGTGTCGCTGCCGCCGATGTAGTGTACGGTTTCGTGCGAAAAGAGCCGCAGAAGCGCGCGGCGCAGATCATCCCACAGACGCTTGAAGCTCATGCCGCTCCGCCTCCTCCTTCTCCTCGTCGTACCACAGGCCCTGATAGCGTTGACCCATCGCGTGGTCGGACAGCGCGATCAGCCGCGCGCCCAATCGACGCCCGTCTACGGAAAGCGCGTCGCAGCGAAACACCGGAAGCGTCGCAGAGCCGAGGGCGGTACCGACATACAAGGTCTGTTCCGGTTCGATGGGCAGCGCGGCGAGCGCCGCGCGCTCGATCACCGGGACGCCCTCGCCGGTCAACGGATCGGTCAGGGTGTTGCCGGTGTCGCGCAGCAGCGTGACTTCGGCGAGCGTATCATGGTATTCGATGCTGGCGCGCACCAGATCCGCCGAGCCGTTACGCGCGCCGCCGCGAAAGACAAGCGCGAGCAGCAACCAGGAACCCAGCGCCGCGCCGAAAAACACGCCCCACGGCAGTTCGGCATAGACGACGCCGCGCGCCAGACGGGCTGTGCCGCCGGTGAGATGCCCGAGCAGCAGGATGGAGCCGCACAGCGAACAGGCAAGCAGCACGAAGAGCAGCGTATGCTTCAGGTACCGGGCGCGTCCGAAAGCCGCAAAGCAGATCAGCGCCATTGCGCCGAGCAGCATCCACGGCGAAAACGGCAGAACCAGCGCGATGACGGCGTAGACCGCGCCGAGCGCCGCGCCAAACGCCAGCCGCCGACGGCGCACGGGGCGTCCGGAGAGGCGCAGCGTACAGAGCAGAAGCAGGTAGTCCAGCGCAAAATTCCACGCCGCGACCAAATCCCAGTAGACGATCATGTGTCTCACCTCTCGGGGATTATAGCGCGGCGCGGGCGATAATTTTATCAAACTGTGGAGGATGGCATATTTTGCGCGGAGATCTGCTGTGCGGACGGCAGCGTGCTGCCGTCGATCTGAAATTCCGTCATGTGCTTCCAGTAGCGCTTTGGCATATGGTTTATGCGCAGCTTCGGATTTTCGCGTTCACGAATGGCGATCGTGTCGTAGAACCGGCGCCAGAGCTGCCGATAGGCGAGCTCCTCCGCGCCGGGCGGCGCGGCCTCGAAATCATCGAGCGGCACGATGTGCGAGCGGCCGGCGGCGTAGAGCAGCGCCTCGTGGTGCGTATGGTCATAGATGAAGAACGCCTCGTCATGGCAGCGCTCGGCGAAGTGACCGCGCAACAGGGGCAGTACGCGGTTTTTCGGAGAGATCTCAGCGCCGAGGACCCCGCCATAATCGGAAAAGCGTATGAAGCCGCGCAGAAGCTCGACCTCGGACGATAAATGATGCGCGGCGCGCAGAAGAGGCTGATAAGCGTCGTCGCTCAGCCGGGTCAGATAGGGCGCTCCTTCCCGGTAGAGCTTTGCGACAAAGCGGTAGATCGCAAGCTCCTTATCCGGCAGACACGTCAGGTGCACCCGGCGCAGCAGCGGAAGCACATCGCGGGAGATCTTGCGCAGGCTGCGCCCCACGCGCTCGGCGTGCGCGCCCTCGGTGACGATGACGCGCGTTTCAAAAAGGCTCCATTCGCTGTCCTCGCCGCAGACAATGGCGGTGGGATTCTCCTTTTGCGTATAGCTTTCGAAGATGCAGCACAGCAGCCCGTCAAAGCTGCCGTCATATTGATAAATGACGTCTCTCCATTTCATGGCGGTTCCTTTTTGCACAGGGGCGGGGAGGGCAATCAGGCGAACAGCGAAAGCTGTTCGCCCTGCGCGGGATTCAGAGACTCGCGTTCGACAGCCAGCAGGCTGGAGAGTACGCCTGCGTAGGACAGGCGCAGCGGCACGGCGGCTTGTCCGCAGCAGGTGAGAAAGTACTGCGCGCGTTTCATCACGACGCCCAGCTTCCTGAGATCGTCCGTGTGGAGCGGCCCGGTGCGCCGCGCGACGAGGATGCGCCTTGCGGATATGACGCCCATGCCGGGAACGCGCAGCAGCGCTTCGTAATCCGCGCGGTTGACCTCGACGGGGAAAAACTCGGGGTGCCGCAGCGCCCAGCAGCACTTCGGATCAAGACGCGGGTCGAAGTTCGGCTGGTTTTCATCCAGCAGCTCGTCCGCGCGAAAGCCGTAGAACCGGAGCAGCCAGTCCGCCTGATAGAGCCGATGCTCACGCAGCAGCGGCGGCTTGGTGTCGAGCGAGGGGAGCAGCGTGTTTTCCACCACCGGCACATAGGCGGAGTAGAACACCCGCTTGAGCCGGTAGCGCGCATAAAGCGATTCGGTCAGGTTGAGGATGTGGCGGTCGCTTTCGCCGGAAGCGCCGACGATGAGCTGCGTCGCCTGTCCTGCGGGAGCAAAACGCGGGGCGGAGCGGTACTTCACAAGCTCCGCTTTGCTTTCGATGACTTCGTCGCGGATCTGCTGCATCGGGGCGAGAATGGCGCGCTTCGTTTTGTTTGGCGCAAGGCTGCGGAGCGCCGCTTCGCTTGGCAGCTCGATGTTGACGGAAAGCCGGTCGGCAAGCAGGCCGAGCTGCGTCACCAGCTCCGGCGACGTGCCAGGGATCGCTTTGGCATGGATGTAGCCGTTGAAGCGGTAGTCCTCGCGAAGGATGCGCAGGGCGGCGATCATAAGCTCCGTCGTGCGGTCGGGCGACGCCAGCACCGCGGAGGAGAGAAACAGACCCTCGATATAATTGCGCCGATAGAAGCCGATGGTCAGCTCCGCCAGTTCGCGCGGCTCGAAGGTGGCGCGCGGCGTGTCGTTGCTGCGGCGGTTGACGCAGTACTTGCACTCGTACGAGCAGTCATTGGAGAGCAGCACCTTCAGCAGCGTGACGCAGCGCCCGTCGGCGGAAAACGTATGGCAGCAGCCGACGACAGACGACGAGGTGCAGCCGATCATGCCGTCGCGGTGCCCGCGCTTTGCGCCGCTGGACGTGCAGGCGGCGTCATACTTTGCGGCGTCGGCGAGGATCGTGAGCTTTTCCAGAAGCTCCATACCGGTGCGCTATGCGGCGTGGCGCGCCCGCTCGAGGATCAGCTCCGCAACAGGGAAGTCAACGACCCGGGAGGCGGAAGAGGGGCGGCGCGGCGCGCGACGGCTTTCGCAATGCGGCGTATCCAGCCACAGCACGAGCTTCATCAGATAGGTGACTACGACGCAAACGCCGAGGATCACGAAAAACAGAGCAGAACCGGTCATAAGCCATTACCTCCGTTGCATTTGTTCTGCCCACATTATAAATCGAACAAATGTACTTGTCAAGAAAAATCGAACAAAAATTCGATAATATTTACGCGCAGGAAAACGCGTGCCTTGACAGGAGGGGGAGGACTGCGGTAAGATAGGCGCACACTTGTCAAAGAAGGGCATTTTATCGGAGGCGACCATGGAAGATTTCAACACACGCTACATCGCTGCGCGACGCAGATGTATCGGACGTGATTTTGCGCGGCTCAACCCTGAGCAGCGACGCGGCGTACTGACCACGGAGGGGGCGCTGCTCCTGCTGGCGGGCGCCGGCAGCGGCAAGACGACGGTGCTCATCAACCGCGTCGCCAATCTGCTGACGTATGGCCGCGGCAGCGATTCGGACGAGACGCCCGATTGGGCGACGGAGGACGATCTCGCCTTTCTGGAAGCCTATCCGGAGCATCCGACGCCGGAGGAGCGCGCGCGCATGATCCACCTGTGCGCGGTGGAGCCGGCAAAACCGTGGTCTGTCATGGCGGTCACCTTTACAAACAAGGCGGCAAACGAGCTGCGAGACCGGCTTGACGCCTTTGGCATTCCGGGCGCGCGGGACGTGTGGGCAATGACCTTCCACGCGGCCTGCGTGCGTATCCTGAGGCGCGATATCGACAAGCTGGGCTATTCGCCGGACTTCACGATCTACGACACGGATGATGCCCGCCGCGTGGTGCGCGACATTGTGCGCGCGCTGGAGCTGGACGAGAAGACGTTCCCGCTGAGGGATGTGCTGTCCATCATCTCCAAGGCGAAGGACGCGATGGAGAGCGCGAGGGATTTCGCCGCGCATTGGAGCGGCAGCGGCGACTGGCGGCGCGAGAAGATCGCCAGGATCTACGCCGAGTACGACAAGACGCTGCGCGAGGCGAACGCGCTGGACTTCGACGATATCCTGCTGCGCGCGGTGGAGCTGCTGCAGGGGTATCCCGAGGTGCGCGACTACTACCGCCATAAGTTCCGGTACGTCCTCATCGACGAGTATCAGGACACGAACCGCCTGCAGTATCTGCTGATGAAGCAGCTTGTGGGGAAGGGCGGCAACATCTGCGTCGTCGGCGACGACGACCAGAGCATCTACCGCTTCCGCGGCGCGGACATCACGAACATCCTCAACTTTGAAAAGGAATACGCGGGCACGCGAGTCATCCGCTTGGAGCAGAACTACCGCTCGACCCAGCACATCCTCAGCGCCGCCAACGCGGTCATCGCCAACAACGAGAACCGCAAGGGCAAAAACCTCTGGACAGATGCGGGCGACGGCGACAAGGTGACGATCAAGACCGTGTTCAATGAGCAGGACGAGTCAAATTACGTCGTACAGTCCATCATGGCGGATTTCGCGCGCGGCAGGAACTGGCGCGACAGCGCCGTGCTGTACCGCATGAACGCGCAGTCGAACGCGCTGGAATACGCGTTCAAGCGCAACGGCGTGCCGTATCAGGTCGTCGGCGGCATGAAGTTCTTCGAGCGCGCGGAGGTCAAGGATATGCTCGCCTACCTCGCGGTGTTGAACAACCCCGCGGACGACCTGCGCCTGCGCCGCATCATCAACAACCCGCCCCGCGGCATCGGCGCGGCGTCGGTGGACACGGTGCAGCGCATCGCGTTCGAGCAGGGTGTGCCGATGCTGGAGGTCATCCGCCGCGCCGACGAGTACGCCGAGCTTAGGCGGGCTGCGACGAAGCTCTGCGCATTCGCCGCCATGATCGACGAGCTGCGCGACACGGCGGAGAACGAAGACCTGCCCACGCTGTACGATATCGTCTGCCGGAAGAGCGGCTACACCCGCGCGCTGGAGGAGAAGAACGACATGGAGAGCCGCGGGCGGCTGGAAAACGTGCAGGAGCTGAAGTCCAACATCCTCGCCTTTCTGGAAAACGAGCCGGAGGACGCGACGCTGTCCGGCTTCCTGAACGAGATCGCGCTCTACACCGACCTCGACGGCGCGTCCGACGACAACGCCGTGACCATGATGACCATGCACAGCGCCAAGGGGCTGGAATACCCCTGCGTCTACGTCGTGGGGATGGAGGAGGGCGTATTTCCCGGGCAACGCGCCTTCGGCGAGGAGGACGAGCTGGAGGAGGAGCGCCGCCTGTGCTACGTCGCCATGACCCGGGCGAAGGAGAAGCTGGCGCTGACGAACGCGAAGCAGCGTATGCTGTTCGGCCGCACGACGGCGAACGCCCCCTCGCGCTTTTTGGAGGAAGTGCCGGAAAAGGACTCCGTCTGGCAGGGGAAGAACCCGCCGACCTACGGCGTGGAGCGCGACTTCGGCGGCTGGGACGGCCTCGGCTCATCGGGCTTCGCCGCGCCCCGGTACAACGATGCGAGCGGCATAAAACCCGGCTATGAAGCGCCGCGTAAAGCGAAACCGCCTGTCAGGAAAACGACGCGCACGACGACCCCGTCCGCGCCGCTGCCGGAGATGAAGGCGGGCGACCGCGTGCGTCACAAGAGCTTCGGCGAGGGCATGGTCACGCAGATCGAGCCCATGGGCGGCGACGTGCTGCTGGAGATCGCCTTCGACAGCGTGGGGACCAAGAGGCTGCTGCTCAAATTCGCGGGGCCGATGATGGAAAAGCTCTGATGACGAAGCAAAAAGAGAACGCCCTTTTCGGGCGTTCTCTTTTTGCGTATCATTGTTTACCGGCCAGAAAATAGTCGCTGTTTCCGGGACGGTAGAAGGGGCAGGACGTGCGGCGGCGCTCCATCAGCGCGGCGTATTCATCCTCGTCGAGGTCCTGCTCGCAGAGGTAGTCGTCATACTCCTCGTCGTAGGTGTAATAGATGCAGTCCTCGCAGATGATCATTCCTCGTGCGCTCCGGCGTAGGAGTGGTGCAGCAGCTCGTGATGGCGGTCGTTGAGATCCTCGGCGTACATGACGTTGAGCACGGGGTTGCGCTCGGCGCGCTTGAACATGGCGCTGCGGTCGATCTCGTAGAGCCCCTCGGCGCGCTTGAGCTTGTCGGGCATGAGCGAGTAGGGCTGGCCCGCGCCGCTGACGCAGCCGCCGCGGCAGCTCATGACCTCGACGATGTCGACCTCGGCCTCCTTGGCGGCGATCTGGTCGAGCAGGGTCTTGGCGTTGGCGAGGCCGTTGACCACCGCCACGCGGACGTCGCGCTCGCCGACGCGGAAGGTGGCGAAGCGGATCGGGTCGTTGCCGCGCAGGCCGCTGTTGGCGATCATGCGCAGGGTGTTCTTGTCCTTCTCCGGCATACAGAAGCGAACCACCGCCTCGGCGACGCCGCCGGTGGAGCCGAAGATCTCGGCCGCGCCGGAGCCCATGCCGTAGGGCAGGTCGGGGGATTCCTTTTCAAGCTGCGTGAAGTGGATGCCGGACTCCTTGATCATCTTGATGACCTCCTGCGTGGTCAGCACGAGGTCGACGTTCGGCGTGCCGAAGCGGCGGAACTCGGGGCGCGCCGCCTCCATCTTCTTCGCCGTGCAGGGCATGATGGCGATGTGATAGGTCGTGCGCCCGTCTTCGGCGTCCTTCGCCTGATAGTGGTCCTTCAGGACCGTTGCGAACATCTGCATCGGGGAGAGCGCCGAGGAGAGGTTCTTGAGGAACTCGGGGCGCTCCTGCTCGACATAGCGCACCCACGCGGGGCAGCAGGAGGTCATCAGCGGCAGGACGCCGCCGTTTTCCAGGCGCTCCAGGAACTCCGCACCCTCTTCGCGCACAGTCAGGTCGGCGCCGAAGATGGTGTCGTAGACCTCGTCCGCGCCCATGATCTTGAGCGCCGTGACGAGCTGGTCGAGCACGTTCTCGCCCGGGGGCAGACGGTACGCTTCGCCCAGCGCCACGCGCACGGCGGGCGCGATCTGGAAGACGACGCGCTTGGTGGGATCGTGCAGAGCCTTCCACGCGAGGCCGATCTCGTTCTTGACGGTGATCGCGCCGGTGGTGCACACGGCGGAGCACTGGCCGCAGGAGACGCAGTGCGTCTCGCTGAGCTGGGCGTCGCCGGTGGCGGCGATGCGCAGGTCGGGGCCGCGGCCGATGAACTTGAGGATGCTCATGCCCTGCATCTCTTCGCAAACGCGCACACAGTCGCCGCAGAGAATGCACTTGCTCATGTCCACCGTGATCGCCTTGCTGGAGTGATCGACGGGCGGGAGGTCGCGGGTGTCCGCGAAGCGCAGGTCGTGGATGCCGAAGCGCATCGCCATATCCTGCAGGCGGCAGGCACGGTTCTTCTCGCAGGTCGTGCAGTCGCGGCAGTGGGCGGCGAGGATCAGCTCCATGATCGTGCGGCGGTAGCGCAGGAGACGCGAGGTGTTCGTGCGGATCTTCAAGCCGTCCTTCGGCGCCATCTGGCAGGCCGCCTCGATGTTGCCCTTGTCGTCCTCGACCATGCACATACGGCACGCGCCGTAGACCGAAAGATCGGAGTGGAAGCAGAAGTTGGGCACTTCAACGCCCGCCTTCGCGCAAACCTCCAGGACGCTCTTGTAGCTGTCGTCGAACTCGACGCGGATGTTGTCCACATACATGATGCCGTTAGCCATTGATCGTCACCTCCTCGATTGCGCCGAAGGCGCAAAGGTCAATACAGGTGTAGCATTTCACGCACTTGCTCTGGTCAATGACGTACGGGCTCTTGAGCACGCCGGAGATCGCCTCCGCGTGGCAGGAGCGCGAGCAGCGCGAGCAGCCCTTGCACTTGTCGGGGTCGATGCGCACCTGCTTCTTGTCATAGGGGACGCCGTCGCCCGGCTCGATGGCGGGACGGGTCTCCTTCGCGCAGAGGGGGCACTCGCCATCAATGTGGTTCTGGAAATCATCGGCGAACGCCTCCGCCGCAACGCGGAGGGTGGAGCCGCTGCCCTTGCCGAGCGCGCAGAACGCGGTCATCTGCACGACCTCGCCAAGCTCGAGCATCATGCCGACGTCAGCCTCGTCCGCCTTGAAGCCGACGAGCTTGTTCATCAGCTCGCTCATGCGTTTCGTGCCCTCGCGGCAGGAGACGCACTTGCCGCAGAAATCCGTCTGCGTCGCGTGCAGGAAGCCCCTGGTCGCGACGACGATGCAGCGGTCCTCGTCCAGCACGGTGATGACGCCGTCGCCTCGGCGGCAGCCCCAGGGGGCAAGCGCCTTTGCGTCCAGCGGAAGATCAAGCTGCTCGGCGGTGACCATGCCGCCGGAGGGGCCTCCGATCTGCATCGCCTTGAACGCCTTGCCGTTCGCCATGCCGCCGCCCAGCTCGTCCACGATCTGGCGCAGTGTCATACCTTTTTCGACCGAGATCCGGCCCGGGCGGTTGACGTCGCCCTTGAGTAAGTAACTCTTTGCCATAAGCAATCTCCCTCGTCGTGTTTTTGTGTACAGACACATATAATGTATCATCCCGCGCGGAAAAAGTAAAGAACTGATATTACAAATTTGAACGTGTTTTCCGTGTATTGTTTCGCCTTGACACGCTCCGCCGCGTTTGCTATGATGGACGCAAACATTCTGAGAATATAAGAGGTGCTGGATATGAACATTCTTGTCACCGGCGGCGCCGGCTATATCGGCTCCCACACCGTTCTCGAGCTGCTTGCCGCGGGACATAGGGCTGTGGTCGTGGACAATCTCGCCAACTCGTCCGAGGAGGCACTGCGCCGTGTGGCGGAGCTCGCGGGCGTGGAGGACATCCCGTTCTATCCCGTCGATCTGCGCGACCGCGCGGGGCTGGAGCGCGTGTTCGCGGAGAACGCGCCGTTTGACTGCTGCATCCACTTCGCCGGACTCAAGGCGGTGGGCGAGAGCGTCATGAAGCCCTGGGAGTACTACGAGAACAACATCGGCGGCACGCTGACGCTGCTTGATGTGATGCGCCAAAACGGCTGCAAGAGCATCATCTTCTCCTCCTCCGCCACGGTCTACGGCGACCCCGCCGTCATCCCCATCACAGAGGACTGCCCCAAGGGACAGTGCACCAACCCCTACGGCTGGACGAAGTCCATGCTCGAGCAGATCATGTCCGACCTCCACACCGCCGACGTCAAGGCGGGGGAGGCGAAGCCGTGGAACGTGGTGCTGCTGCGCTACTTCAACCCCATCGGCGCGCACCCGTCGGGGCGCATCGGCGAGGACCCGAACGGCATCCCGAACAACCTCATGCCCTACATCACGCAGGTCGCGGTGGGCAAGCTCGACCACCTCAACGTCTTCGGCGGCGATTACGATACGCCGGACGGCACGGGCGTGCGCGACTATATCCATGTCGTCGATCTGGCGCGCGGCCATGTCAAGGCGCTCGCCGCGGTGGAGCGCGGCTGCGGACTCGCGGTCTATAACCTCGGCACGGGCTGCGGCTACTCGGTGCTCGAGGTGGTCAAGGCGTTTGAGAAGGCGAACAGCCTCAAGCTGCCCTATGAGATGAAGCCCCGCCGCCCGGGCGACATCGCGACGTGCTACTCCTCGCCGGAGAAGGCGAAGCGCGAGCTGGGCTGGGAAGCGGAATACGGCATCGAGGAGATGTGCCGCGACGCGTGGAACTGGCAGAAAAACAATCCGAACGGGTATAAGGAGTGAGAGCCATGAATTACCTCGGTATTGACCTCGGAGGCACCAATATCAAAGGCGGCGTCGTGGACGGAAACGGCGTGATCCTGCGCGAGACCTCCCGCCCGACGCACGTTGAGCTGGGGCCGGACGCCATCGCGGACGGTATCGCCGCCGTGATCCGGGAACTGGAGGGGAACGAACGCTTTACGGGCGTCGGCCTCGGCTGCCCCGGCACTGTGGACGATGAGAACGGCGAGGTGGTCTGCGCGTTCAACCTCGGGATGATCCACTATGACCTGCGCGGCGCGATCAAGAGCCGTACCGGCTACGCCATCCGCCTCGGCAACGACGCGAATGTCGCCGCGCTGGCGGAGGCTGCGGTCGGCGCGGGCAAGGGCGCGCACAGCACCGTCGTCATCACGCTCGGCACCGGCGTCGGCGGTGGCGTGGTTCAGGAGGGCAGGATGCTCACCGGCTGGACGGGCGCGGCGAGCGAGTTGGGACATATGGTGATCCAGGAGGGCGGAGAGCCCTGCACCTGCGGGCGCCGCGGGTGCTTCGAGGCGTATTCCAGCGCGACCGCTCTCATTCGCATGACGAAGTCCGCCATGGACGCGCATCCCGAGAGCGCCATGCACGCCGTCGCGGCGGAGAACGGCGCGGTGGACGGGCGCACGGCGTTTATGGCGAAGGATCGCGGCGACGCGGCGGCGGAGGCGGTCGTGAACGACTATGTGCGTTACCTCGCCGCGGGCGTGACGAACATCATCAACGTCTTCTTCCCGGAGGTCGTGGCGTTCTCCGGCGGTGTCGCCAATCAGGGCGAATCCCTGCTCGCGCCGCTGCGCGAGGAGGTCAGCCGTCAGGAGTTCGGCGGCAGATATGTCAAGCGTCACGCGCGCCTTGTCAAGTGCGTGCTGGGCTACCAGTCCGGCATCATCGGCGCGGCGCTGCTGGCAAAGCAGAATTAACGCCGGCTGACAAGGGAAACTACATTACATAGAGAAAGACCAAAAAAGCCTCCCGCCTGCAGGCGGGAGGCTTTTGGCTGGTGCGCCCGGCGAGCGCACGTTCTAACGGGTGAAAGTCCCGAGTCCGCCCGGCAGTGGGAAGGACATAGCCAAAGCCAAGGGTGTCCGTCGCGAGGCGGAATCTGAAGGAAGG
>Ga0129307_1001515_pt1 | contig 24054 bp, 23 predicted proteins | sample P1105metagenome_FD_94437 | JGI IMG/M metagenome (GOLD analysis project Ga0129307, IMG submission 94437) | Capybara group fecal microbial communities from Wisconsin, USA - P1105 metagenome | ecosystem: Host-associated > Mammals > Digestive system > Large intestine > Fecal | place: USA: Wisconsin... | reverse complement strand
TCAACGCAAAATTGGATGTTAAGTAGGGTAGTATAAGCATTCCTTGTAATGATATACCTTGCCCAGCAATACTCAATGAAAACAGAGTCAATAGATATAAATACATACAAAATATAATTGGATTCTTCTCCAAATTCATGCGGTGAATCTTTACAAGCCTAATCCAAAGAGAGATAAAAAAGAATGCACCCAGAAAACCATATTGCGCAATGATATTGCCATATCCGATGTCTGGCGTAAATGTTGGACCAACAATCTTGTTATTGTCAACAAGACCTATTTTGAATTTATATAGCCGTTTTGCGACTTCCGGTTCTGATGGGGGCAAAAAGCCCAGTCCAAAAACCGATTCAACAACACCATTTGTCAGCATATATGCCGCTCTCTCATATACCCAAGCAAAACGATATGTCAATGTTCCAACATCATCATGCGCTTTAGCGGTGCGTGCATAATCTATAAACCGCCCATGAGTTAATGCAGAAATATCGCCCTTTGTACCTGCCTTTTCACCAAATCTTGATAGCAATGCATCGGACAATGGTATAAAAAGAAGAGCACCGATGATTGCAAACTTTAGGATGGTGGATTTTTTACCACTTAAATATATTCCAAGAATTGAAAATAAGATAACAAACACTATGATGGTTCTTGTCATTGTAATAAAGGCAGCGGCAGCAAATACTATGGCTGAAAACTTGGAGATTTTTTCTCCTATGTAGTTGGGAAACAATAAAGACAGATAGAAAAACAACGTCATGTACACAGGATGATTATTATATCTAAGCGTATGAGTGATTCGATCATACTCCGGCGCCGCCACTCCTAATACAGGCAAACCAGTAGTACACTGTATTATATATAACAATGCATGAATTAGGGTAATATAATATAATGCCTTAAAAAGCCAAATAATATCATCTTTTGGTACGTCTCTTAGAAAGAAATATGCTGGAAACAGCCATAATTGGCGACACCCCATAAAAGATTGAAAAGGAGTAAGACCATAATATACCATTCCCACTGCAAAAGATATAATTAAGAAAAGGGAGAGTCGGCTGATACAGTCTTTCAATTTAGAATCTTCTGTAAAAGTAACTGTCTGGACACGTTGACTTACAGTTACTATTATCATATAGACAAGAGCTAAATCAATACCATTTACGGTCATAACAGCCATTGGTACTATTCCCATGTAACGCAAAGCCATGAATACAAACAGCAATAGGCTATATCTTCTATAACCGGAAAAATGCAGAATGAGCGCAATTAATAATACAACCAATCCCAGCATAATTATTTACGTTTTATCGGAAGCAGGTTCATACCCATTTTGAAATAAGGGTCTCTCACAAAAAGTAATAATAGAAGCGAACAGCCCAAAAACAATGTAACGACTACTCTAAAATAGATATTTATATCTTCTAAAAAATTGGAAACGACAAGACAAAGCAGGGTTACAAAAATCTGTTTCAATAATGTAGGAGAAACATCCCTTAGCTGACTCCATATTCCATAACCGATGGGTTTTCCACATACCGAAAGGTTGAGGAAAAGAAGCAGAAAAGAATATATTGATAAGCCAGCAGCAAACAGATAGACATTGAAATGTATTGTAATGAATACGATAATCAACATAATGCATCTCCTGCTAATTTCCAGATAAAGTATTTTTCTCGATTCTCCTTTTACAAGTAAAATATTTTGATTGATGCTATGCAGTGGGAAGAGCAATCCACTTATACCCAACAACAAAAAATACATACCAGCCTCACGCCATTGAGAACCCATCAATATTCCAAACAAATCTGAGGATATGCCTAATAATAGCGACATTACAGAACCTACAAAAAGGATGGTTATCATTATCACTTTTTTATATGCTCCTTTCAAATCTCCTCCTTCATTGTAAACTTTTGCCAACGTTGGATATGTTACATTTTGTATAACCCCTGTAATTGATGTAGAGGCTATCGTTTTTATTCTATCAGCTTGAGAGTAAAACCCTAAATCTGCGGCAGAATAATATTTCCCTATTAAAATGGACTGTATATTACCAATAATATTTCCTATAAGACCAGAGATAAGAATATTCTTAGAAAAAGCAAAATATTTAGCAAAGCTGATCTTTGAGAATTTTAAGACAGGTAAAAAATCTGTTGATATCCACAGAAATAACGACCGCAGGAACTGACTCAATACCATCTGGATTGCTAAGGCCCACACATTCTCATAAATATATGCAAAAATAATAGCAACAATCGCAGAAATTATAGACGAGGTTATAGAGATAATACATAATTTTTTGAATCTTAATTCTTTTTGCAATATAGTATTCTGAACAAGTCCTACAGCTTGAAACGGCAATAGTAGGAACACTACCTTACACAAATCAACAAGGATTGGTTGATTATAAAAATCCGCGATTAACCCCGAACATAAACATAGTGCTGTGTAGAAAACCACAGACAATACAACATTAAAATAAAGTATTGTAGAATAATCCTCTCGGGATACCATTTTTTCTCTGATTAGAGAAAGACCAAAACCTGAATCGATAAAGCTATTTGCAACGGCATTAAATACTGCAAGCATACCAATTATTCCATAGTCAGAAGGTGTGAGATATCTTGCCAAAATAAAGGTACACAATAGTTGAATACCCATATTAGAGAAACGCTCTACACTATTCCAAATAGTATTTTTGGCCAAATCTTTCTTAATGCTGCTCATAGTGAATGGTTTATTATAATCATTATTCGTTCAACATTTGAGCAATTATTTCTTCCTTTTCCGGATAAAAGCTATTACCCATTATTAAATTGTTTTTTACAAATACAGCAGGATTTCCTTTAATGAGAATGTTATCTCCATTTATAGAAAAGTCGCCTGAAACATTTGAGTTACATGATACAATTGAACCATTTGGTAAGATTGTTCCTTTACCGATTGTAGAACGATTACCCACAAATACATCGTTTCCGATAACAACTGGTTTTATCCGGGGATAATACTTGTCTTTTTCTGTATTATAGACAAAGTAGAAATCGGTGTCAAATATCTGGCACTCCCAAGACGTTCTAAAATCACTTCCTATGGATATTTTCTTGTAACATACGACTTTACTTAGATGACCAAATTTCACTTTATCAGCTACCGAAAAAGCAGCACCTTCTCTAATCAATATTTTTACCCCCGTTTGGCATATAAAAAGACCACCGATTTCGATTGTTCCGTTATTTTTGATAACTAACCTTGAAGATCCGCCCTCAATTACAGGAACAGGCTGTGTTCCCAATCGGACAAGAGCAGGTTTTATAGGGCAGTTAAACTTTACTAATCCCAGTTTAATATCCGTGTTCTTCCCAATCACAATAGGAAATTTTAAAGCATCAGTAATAGGGAAATATTTTAAATTAGTATGTATTGTTTTCAGGAAATTGACATGCTTTCTGTATCTAAGAAGATAACAGATACCTTTAGCCTTTTCTTTTCCAAAAATAATTGACAGAACTTTTTTTATCATGATCTATATGGAAATTAAAATAGAAATAATGGGGCACGGGTACAGGTTCCGTTGATCCTTATAACAAGTTATGTTTCAATTCTCTAATAAGCTCATTCATCCTTGAACTGAATTTGGTATCATCAGAAAAGTCCAACCATTTTCTGTTTGCGATTAATGGTGGAAATGATTGATGGAAGTTCCCAGACCGCAATATGGGAACAAACTTTATCGTGTCAAATCTTTTGTATATCTCTTCGGTTACAATATAGTCTTCAAACTGACAACCTGCACCTTCTGTTGTACTTCTATGCAGATAGTTCGGAGTCCCGATGATAAGAACTCTGTCGGCTTCCCGTATGCCCTTGTTCATAAAATGAGGTAGGGGCGTGCCATAATGGGTGTTTTGGTCATAGACGACTCGTATGCCATTTGATAGCAAATTATCCGCAAGTTTTCTAACCCACTGACGATGCTCTTCACTATCCCAAGAATAACTAATAAATACACAGATACTGTTTTCTTTCTCTTGTTCTCTTTTATTAAATGAAGCGACATCGCAATTGGTGTTCGCATCGACTTCTGCTCCTTTTTTCAGGTTTTGCAAAGATGCGTCTGAACAGCGAGTAACATTGTTAAAAGTGTTGTTATCACCTAACTGAATTTTTCCGTTAAACGTGTTCTTTTTAAATATTATAGTGCTCATTCTGGCTAATTTATAGTGTTTTGATCTCCGATAACAGTAGTCGCATTGAATATATTATTTTCAAAACCATATTTTGTTCCGAATGATATGATTGCTCCATTGCCTTGGATTTTAAAGACCTTAAATATTGCTGATATACATAAATTCTTGCACACTTCCTTAGCAATAGATAACAGAACATCGTATATTTTACTTCTCCAGTCCTCTTTATTCTGAGTCCTATTGCTCTGATCAATTAAGTATTTGTATAAACAAATCATTTTTCTCTGTATGGTGAAAGCAGTTTCTGTATTATTAATCAAAGCAAGCGAATACTCATAGTTTGTTATGGCATCACTAATATTGCCCATGAGCGTATGAGTTTCAGCCAGTCCCAAATATGCAAAAAACATGAATGGCGAATTGCCTGATATGTGTGCCGTTTGGGCACACTTCATGAAATATTCAATAGCCATTCCCCCACTATAGGATTTCAAGATGGAAGCCAAATTGAAATAAGCTTGGCATTTCAGTGTTTTGTCAACAATGCCGTCCGACTCTACATATTGTACTGCTACAGAGGCAAGCTGGAAGGCAAAGTTTAAATCGCCGTTGCAAGCTATAATGCCTGACACTTCCGTTAGGGCATGCGCACTATTGTAAAAATCATCTTTCAGACGGGCTGTATAATACAATCTCTTATAAGTGTCGTAGGCCTGCTGGTTTTGGTCTTTCCCAACAGCTATTAATGCATGTTGAAAAGTTCCTATCTCGTCCTCTGCATACTCCTTCGCCTTGTTTTTGATGAAATCAAAGAAGTCTTCTAAGTGGGTTATGGAATAGTGACCTTTCTCTATTCCCCAATAGCATATGAATTCATTCGGTCTCAGTGCGCTGTTGTCAGTAAAATGCACACGGGGTAATGTAATACCAATACTTGCCAAATACTTGCGTATATGTCCTGTACCCTCAATGAGAAGTTTTACATCATCTTCAGGTGTTTTCCCGAACTTTTTCTTAAACCAGTTGCGTGTATCTGGTGAATTGGCAGCTTTAATAATGCCTATTCCCAATTCAAAATTAATAATGTAATTGCTGCTCCACATAATATACATTAAGAAATTTACCCTTACACTATATATTTACAATCCATTTACGGTACACATTTGATGTGATTACAGCCAACCAGACTCGCTCAATATATCATGGAGAAGTTTTCCAGTATCATTCAAGCTGCAACTTTCGTGATTGGTCCATACACCTCCGAGGAAATTGTCAATAAGTCCAAGATTGATGAATGACTGGGCTTCAATAGAGATGTTTGTATTCTCCTTCAAGAAGTCAGGAAGGCTTTTGAGGTCGGGCAAGAACGCTCTGGTTACAATGGAACATAGTCTGAGCATCTCGTCGTTATTGATTCTATTCATTAACCTTGCCTTGTAGATGCTTCCCATAATCAGTGCCTTGTCCTCTTCTTCCGCTGTGCTGAGCAGGTGTATCAAATATGCTGAGATGCGCTTATAATCTTCTTGACTCAGGCTTGAATAGAACTGAATTTTTGTTTCATCGTCAATGTCTTCTGACGCTTTGAGAAATTTGGCAAGCTTTTTCGTAAACCACCAGTCTTTGATGTTGATAAAGACTTTTCCCAGTTTTAGGAGAGAACCCACATACGGGACATCTTTGTATGTCTCGATAATATCGGCTGCTACTTCTAACTCCAGTTCTCCATTCTGCTTAATGAAGTCAGAGTCTCTCTTGCTTCTTTCTATTTCAAAAATATTCATTAGCCATCTTTGTGTTCCTATCAATTAAACAACCCCAATCTCCTTGCCAAGACCATAGAGGCATATTGCGGTTTGCGGGCTATAAAACTCAGTCCGACAAGGAATGCGTCTTCGAAGAAACTGCGTGTCTGACTGCTTTGCGACTGTCCTGTCTTGCAGAAAGTGACAAAATGCTCACAATTGTTGAACAACAAGTTGTAGTTGCCGAAATTCCACCTGCCAGAATATACGAGCAGGGCACGGTTGCGAGCCAACAAGCGATATCTTATGTCCTCATTTTTGTAATTGATTTGCGTTAATGTAACGTCCTCACGCTCCTCTATATCGTCCATGGATTCCAGTATAATCTCATTGTGGCCTCCAGTTCCGCCATCAGAGAAGTGTATGGCATATCCTTCCTCAATAGCCAGAAGATGATGCTTTGCAGGGGCGATACCCATTATATGTATTGGATGGGTATAGTGCTTTCCCATTTTGGAGTTGATGAATGCACTATGAAACTGCTCCATATTTCCTTCCAGCATACACATTAAGGTGAAATCATCTCCATATACACTTCTAAGCTCGCTAAAGGCAGGTATGCACTTGTTACGCATTTCGCTATATTTGCAATGGGCAAAATGGAATGTTGCAGCCTTGTCATAATCGAAGTCTGGAATGTATTCATATACATCCGCTTCTTCGAAAAAGTCTTCGATGGAACATTTTTCAATACTGAATACGAGGATGTCGTCTTTAGTTGTCCAAAAGTCTTGATAGATGACATGGCGTTTGCCATATATGCCAAACTGGTATTCAAACTGACTGTATTTAGCCACTATGACCGTACCACTCTCCAAATCATAGATGTCATCTATGTCAAGCAAATATTGCTTTTCTTCGTGTAAAAAATCTCCAAACATAATTCTCTCAGTGAAGATTTTGTAAGTCGTCGATTATTTCATTGTACATCTTCGTCAACCTCCTGTTTTCCTTCAAAGAATACTTTCCTTTCTCGCAAAGGCGAACGCACGCAATGTGATCGGCATTGGCACGGAGGGGGAGCATGAGAAAGAGACGGTCTTGGCGAGAGATGGCATTGACCAACGACTTGAATGTACCGATATGGGCAGGATCTATGAAATCCCATATTAGATTCACCAATACCGTGGAACGGGTGGTGTCGAACATCAGATGACGCTGGCGCGCCTGATTGTCGTCGGTCATATAGATGTTCTCCAACGTGCGCTGTGCCTCAATATAATATAAGGTATAGACGGTGTAGGCGGCAAGTACTGCCTTCTGCTCTTTGTCGGGCACATTTTGCTGCATCAGGTTGAAGGTGATGCGCCATGCGGCATCGTCGCAGAGCAACTCCTCCTGCAGTTTGTGGTCGGTCTTTGCTTCGTCAAAGCTGTGTTCCATCTTCCCACGCAAACCGGGTATCAGCCCTTGCATCAGTCTGACCAGCAAAGGACGGTCAGTGTCCAGCTCGCTTCGAAGCCACTGCAGATGATCCTTCATGGCCTTGCTGTTGTTGGCAAGAATGTCGGGATGGTGATGGTAGAAGATGTGGCTTGCCTCGTGCATCAGCAGGAAGATGGTCTGACATTCCATAAAGATGTCGGTGAGAGGCAGCTTGTTATCCGACATGGTCGCCTTAAAGCTGCGAAGGTCGGCTTGGAGCAGATGCAGCAACTCCTCAGCCTTGGAATACAGGTTCTTGCCCATGGCAAGATGGTAGAGCAGGAAGTGGTGGATGGCATTGCTGCCGTCCATCCTGTTGACCGTACTCATGTTGAACAGCGTGAACATCGTCTCTATATGAGGATTGAGGGTGATGGACTGCTCTTCAAGGTCGATGCAGGGTGTGAATGGACCCAGCAAATCCTCTTCCATGCCGATCTCTGTGTGCTGCTCCTTGTTGTACTGAGCCAGCACGTCATCATAAATCTTCCTGTTCTTCATCTGATTCAGAATCTACTATTTCCAATGCCTCATCAAGGGTAATTTGTTCCTGACGAATATAATGAGACTTGAAATTCACTGTCATATCGTCTAATGTTTCTTTCAGCGTCAGAATAACATCAGGCATGAGCCATGCGGCACATCCTATCTCCATTACCTCCTCCTCGCCACGGGCATTGAAATTCCGCTGGAGTTTCTTCTTCACCTCGGCATATCCTAACTCGATGTAGGGTTTCAGCAATTCAGACACGTTGTCGGGAATTTTCTTCATATAGATGTAATTGAAGATTTCCATACTGCCGTCCGCGTTGTGCTTTATCCTCGTTTCTTGGCGATATGGTTCGCTTTTTTGGACTGCTTCCTTTTCATCTTTCCACTTTGAGAGTTTGGCTATGATATGATAATAGAGGCTCTTTGGGGCTATGTGATGGCCATTGTAATGCTCAACAAGTTCGGCAAGTGTACCATAATAGTATTTCTTACTGATGTCATCTTTGCTGATGTAGCCGTCAATGAACATCGGCCGCACCACCTTGTCTGCCACATCGACTGGTTTAGTACAGAGAGAAAGAAGGTTGGTGTATTTGCAGTACTTCTCCTGGTTGCCTTCGAGCCGGTTGAGAAGTTTTTGTTCAAGTTCTTTTTGTTCCATGATAATTATGCAGTGAGACACTGCTTATCCTATTTTTTTTTGATGATTTCAGATGATATTTTAACCGTTTTCAGATGCCGATGGCTATTCTAATATGTCAAGCTACTTTTGTAGTGTCAATGGCCATGACAAGTTATTAATTATCTATTCAGCAACAAATTAAAATCATCATTATGAAAACAAAAATGAAGAAAATTGAATGGGTGAAAATACTTCTTGAAGTCATCCAGACCGTCATTTCTGTATTGACAGCGTTGGGATTGTTATCTTGTGTATCATAGCCATAAATCAAACGGTTATGATATTGGTATTTACTATTGCAGATAGTGAACATGTAGTTTACTACTACCATCTGTAAATAGTCAGAGTTATAATATATTCCGAAAGACGGTTCTGCCTGATGCCTCACAACATCTGCACTACGTCTTTCGGAATTTGTTTTTTATGGACAATGGCTTCCCATGATGAAAGCCGATGGGTGTCCGTTCCTTTGAACTGGTAATACATGTTCTCCAACAGCCACTTGGCCTTGCGCTTGGCATCCGCACCGTAGGCTCCCACCAAAGAGGGCAGGTTGAGCTGAAAGGCAACATTCAGTCGTTTCAACTGTTCGTAATCCTTCGGCTCCATATAGACATACCGCTCGGGGTGTGCCAAAACAGGGACATAGCCTTTTGACTTGATACGAAGCAGGATGTTGTGCAGGCCGTAGGGCGGATTGAAGTAGGAGGTCTCTACCAACAGGTGTTTGCCTTCCTTGCCCAACGGCAGCAGGTCGCCCTGTTGCAGCCGCTGCTCAAACAGGCTGTCGAGCATGTTTTCGGAGGCAAGATGCAGGATGATGGGACCCTTGTAGGCAGATTTCAATTCTGCATAGCGGGTGCGCAGCATTGCGGTGCTGTTAGGGATGTCCTCCATGATATGTGGGGTGAGCCATACCTCCTTGACCTTGAACTGTTCGTAGGAAGCCAGTATCTGGAGGGCTTCTTCCATGGTCTGCACACCATCATCCACACCGGGCAGTAGATGGCAATGCCAGTCGGTAAACCGTTCGAGAATACCGCTGCTGGCAATGCTGTATTTTTTATTGAATGGCCACACGGGGTTAATTTACAATTTATAATTAATAATTAATCAGTTGACAACCATCCATTTACCCCCCCCGTTTCTCCTTGGAGCCGTAGTAGGAGGCATAGCCGTAGTGATAGCCGTAACGGTAGCCATAGCGGTAACTATAGCGTCCGCCTGTGCTTTCGGTGCCGTTGAGGATGAGCGACAGGTTCTTGAAACGTTTTTCCTGATAGATGCTCTCCAGTTCGGGGAGCATGGAACGGTCGAGGAGTCCGGCACGGATGACGAAGAAGGTGCGATCGGCTGCCTTTTCCAATATCTGGGCATCCGCCACGATGTCGATAGGCGGACAGTCGATGAATACATAGTCGTATTCGCCGCGTGCCTGCTCAATCAGGGTTTCCAGCCTTCCGTTCTCCAACAGTTCGGTGGGGTTGGGCGGCACCTTACCGATGGGGAGGATATGGAGATTCAGGTATCGCTCGTCATGGCACAACAGGTCTTTCCAATTGTCCGTCAATCCGCTCAGATAGTCACTCGTGCCCTTTTCAGGCGAATCAACGTAGGATGAGGTGGAACCGTGACGGAGGTCACCGTCAATCACTAATACGCGCTTCATCTTGATGGCAAAGCTCATGGCGATGTTCATGGCAAGGAACGACTTGCCGCTGCCGGGGTTGAAGGAGGTGATGACAATGACATTCTGGTTCTTCTGCGATGCCATCATGAAGTCCATGTTGGAACGCAGCACACGGAATGCCTCGTTGATGACGTTGCGGTTGCCCTCTTTCACTACGATGGCTTTCGTGTCGGGCTTCACCCTGCGGTGGATAAACCACTTACGCTTGTAGGAGAAATATTGCGGGATTTCGCCGATAATGGGTACGGTGAGGCTTTCGAGGTCTTTCCTGCCACGGACTACCGTGTTGGTGTTCTCACGGATGAAAATGATAACCACGGGTATCAGTATTCCCAAGGCGAACGCCACCAAAAGGATATTCTTCTTGATAGGAGCCGTGGGAGCCATGCTTCCATCAGGCTGGGAGATGATTCGTGTATTATAGGCGGTGAATGCTTGAGAAAGCTCGTTCTCCTCACGCTTCTGCAGCAGGTAGAGATACAGCGACTCCTTCACTTTCTGCTGGCGTTCCACGCTGAGCAGGTACTTGGCCTGCTTGGGGTTGGAGGCTATCTGCGATGTGGCTTGTCCGCCATAGTTCTGCTGACTTCTGATTTGCGCTTGCAATGCCACCAACTGGTTGTCGATGGACGAGACGAGAGCCTTGCGCATGGCTGCCAACGAGGCATCCATCTCGATTACCAAGGGGTTCTTCACACTACTCTTCGACACAAGGTTGTTGCGCTCCAACAACTGGTTGTTGTATTCTGTAATTTGAGAGCCGATATTGGCGTTGTCGATGCCCGAATTGGCGGGGAGCAGCTGGAAGCGGTTGGTCTCACTCGTCAGATAGTTACGGATATAGCGGGCCATATAGACCTGGTTGTTCAGTTCCTTGATGGCAACGTTCGCCTCGTTGGCCTGAGCCATGTACATGTTGGCTGCTGCCTGTACGTCTGGCAGCAGGTGCTGGCTCTTGTAAGAAGAAATATCATTATCCACATTGCCCAGCTCGCCCTCTATCACACCGAGTCGCTCGTTGATGAACATGCTCGTGCTGACGGCTATCTGGTTCTTGTCCTTCACCCAGTTCTCGTTATAGACGGAAATGAGGGTATTCAGCACTTCTTCGGCACGCTGGATATTGACATCCTGATAAGAGAGGGAAATGATGTTGGACTTCTCGTCGTTCTGCGAGACGGTCAGACGCGAAGAGGCATCGCTCACTGCTCCCTTTATTGTGGAACGACTGACTTCTATCTCCGCTTCCTGTCCTTTCTGATAATGGGCGGTGGACGTGACAGCCATCTTACCGAACGGACTTTGGATGGTGTCACCCAACTGGCCTTTCATTTCTCCATCCACTGGCTCGCCGTTTCGGACGAGGTCGCTGAGGGTGTAGCGTCCGTCCTTGGTCAAATGCAGGCTGAAACTGGCTGACTGGTTGTCGGGAAGGTCTGTGAGTGTCACCGCCACTGGCAACTGTTCTCCGTAGAGGGTGTTTTTGTGAAAACGGCCCTCCACAAGATAGTTCATCTCCAAATGAAGCCTTGTCACCACCTCACGCATCAGGTCGGGCGACTGTAGTGTTCCCATCTCGTTGTTGACATTGGTATTGGTGGTGAAGATGCCGAAGTCGGCAAAGGATTCCATGTCCGTTGATGCCGACTTGCCCTTGGAGTCATCCTTGATGAGGATGGATGCCGAACGGGTATAGACGGGCGGCGTGCGCAGGAGGTAGGCTATTGCCACTCCGAGGCAGACTGCCAACGAGAGTACGAACCAGTGCCATTTGGCGAGGCACATATAGAGGAGGTCCTGAATACGGATGAAGTCCTGCGTATTCTGGACTTGGGTTTTCTTTTGTATGGTTGCCATCTTGAAGTTATTTTGCTATTAGTACCGCAATGGAGGTGATGAGTGATGCCAGCGAAATCCAGAAAGAAGTGGATCGTACGGTGTTGCCGTTGACAGTGGATTGGCGCGACTTAGTGTCGTTGGGGGTGACATACACCACATCATTCTGCTGGAGGTAATAGACGGGCGATGTGTAGATGTGATCGGCTGAACAGAGGTTTATGCCATACACACGTTGTTTGCCGTTTTCCTGTCTCAGCACCAGCACTTTCTCACGCTTGCCGAAGATGGTGAGGTCGCCCGCTTCGCTTAATGCGTCAAGAATGGTCATATTGTCGCGGTTGATGCTGATGCGTCCGGGCTTGTTTACCTCACCCAAGACAGATACGCCAAGGTTCATAAATTCCACCGTTACTACGGGGTCTTTGATCAGTTCCTGCTCCTTGATCTGTGCGGTCAGGTATTCGGCGATCTGCTCACGGGTCATGCCCTCTACCTTTACCTTTCCCAATACGGGGAAATTGATATAGCCGTTGGTATCAACGGTATAGCCGGACACTCCACGACTGGTGCCTGAACTGCCTGTGCTTTCCTGTCCTATCTGCTGGGAAACAATCGGCAGATTGAACATGTTGGTCAACTTTTGGTCTTGTGCATTCACTAAAATGGAGAGCTTGTCCTTCGGACGCACCTTGATTTCCACGGGGTCTGTAATGGTCAGTTCCGTTACGCCCGGCTGCAGGTCCTGGAAATAGCTGATTTCCTTGGGCGTGCTACACGATACTGCTGCGAGTACCATGAGGGTCAATGATAGAATTTTGCAAAATTTCATTTTTTATTGTAACTATAGTTTTTTATTTTCTTGGTTATAAAGACGTTTGCCGTTGTCCAAAGTGCGATGTCCATGCAAAGCAGCAGGTTGGTATTGATGTATGCGGAAAGCAGGATATTCAGCAATGTAAAAACAGTGGAGGTCAACACGATGGTGACCATGGCCGTGCGCTGACGCATACCGATGGCGAGCAGCTTGTGGTGGATATGGTTCTTGTCGGGCAGGAAGGGATTCTTGCCGTTGCGCACACGGTGGAGATAGACACGCACCACATCGAAGCATGGCACCAACAAGGGAGCGAAGGCCATTACGAAGGGATTGACATGATGGGGTGAAGCAGAGGCTGAGAGATGCGAAATCTGTATGCTGAGGAAACAGAGCATGATGCCGATGGTGAGGCTGCCCGTGTCGCCCATGAATATCTTGCGCCCTTTTTCCGCCTTGCCGAACACATTATAATAATAAAACGGCATGAGTACACCCAGAGTGGCGAAGGCAAGCATGGCATAGAGATACTGGTGGAACCAGATGAAGGTTATGCCATAGAACAGGAAGGCGATGCTGCACAGCCCGGAGGCCAGTCCGTCGATGCCGTCGATGAGGTTGATGGCATTGATGATGAACACCGTAACGAAAACGGTGAGGGGGATGCTGATCCACGACGGCATGGAATGGATGAACAGCATACCGTGAAGGTTGGACAGTTCCACTCCGCCCGCCACCAGCATAATGCCGCAGACTATCTGGATGAAGAACTTGGCACGGTAGCGCACTCCAATAAGGTCGTCGGCGATGCCGACGAAGTACAACATGATGATGGCGCAGAAGGCGTATGCCAATGGCAACGCTTCTGCGCCTATTTCCTTAAGCAGCTCATCATGTCCGGTCGAGACATTTACCGCCAAAAGCAGGACAAAGGAGAAGAACACTACGGGCTTGAAGGCCATGCCACCAAGGCATGGCACTACACACTGGTGTATCTTACGCTCGTCCGGCTCGTCGAACAGTCGCCTGCGGAAGGCGATGAGCAGAATCTGCGGTATCACGATTCCTGCGAAAAACACGCACAGGAAGAATACCGACAGGATGTTGACAATCCAAATTAAACTCATTCTCTATCTATCTTTAATAGGCCGTTTGTGTCGGTCTGTCCTGTACTAATCCCTCTGTATCAATCAATTCGGGGGGGGTAATTCGTGCTTCCATCATCTCAGTCTATGATTTGAATATATTCCGGCTTCACCTCAGCTGAAACCGCCAGTAGGTCGGGAATAATGACGACAAGCTGCCGACCTCTCTTTTTTGCCACTTTTATGAAGTAGCCCTCCACCTGGTCGAACGGTCCGCCATGTACCCTTACTCTTTTACCTTTTTCAATGTTGATTTTATCTTTTTCCTTGTTGATTTCGCTGATTTTGTAGAAGTGTACCTCTTCATCTGCCTGCTTGCACACCTTGATGAAGTTGGTCATGTCTTCATCAGGTACAGTCAGATAGACAAGTTCTCCGCCACTTTTCCATGTGACAAACTGTAGGTCGTAATAATAATTGTGTTTGAAATCAACAATCTTCTGATGACTTGCATGCACAAACACCAGACTATGGATGACGGGTACCATGAAAAAGACTTTCTTGCCCTTGACAGTGCGAAGGACTTTCTGCTTGGGTATGAAATACTCTAAGCCATACGTTTCATTAGAGAGCCGATCTTCGGCAGTATTCTCGTTCTTGTAGGCCCGCATGACATACCACAGTATCTTATCCTTGTCCAATACATTCACCATACTGTTTTGACATGTGTTTTTTGAGAAAAGAACGTACTCATGGTTCATCCCGATATGTGTATCGGTCTGTGTATCAGTAACTTCCTATGTATTTCAACTACAATAGTCATCTATTCTCATCTTTCTGAGTCCACCCCCTGCAAAGCCTCTCTTTACGACATGAAAAGTCGGTCGGAAAAGGTATGCAAAAGGTGTTTCTCTCTTTAAGAGAAATATCGTTTTGCTAAACAGCTGATATTGAGATATCATTTTATCGTAAAAAGTCATGTTTGCTCAACAATTGCTTGATGGAAATCAACAATTTTTAGCATTTTTGTAAAAAAGTCGCTACATAATTTGGTGAATTGGAGTTATTTTCATATTTTTGCACCCTAAAGAGTTTCTCTTAAAGAGAGAAACACCTTTTTGCTCAACAATCCTCGATATTTTTATAGGAGTTGCGGTGTCTCACCGCAATATGATAATTATAAACCTTAAAAAAGATGCAGTGAGACACTGCACCTCCTAAAGTGAATTGATGATGAGATTGTTGGCGTTGTCAACGACAGAGGTGTCCAATGAGGAAAGGTATATCTGTGTGGTTTTCTCGGAGTCATGCCCCAATGCCTCGCTGATAGTGGATACGGGCACATTCTTGCTCTTGGCTATGCTTGCCCAGGAGTGACGGGCCACATAGGTGGTCAAGGGAATGGATAGGCCTATCATTTCTCCTATTTTCTTCAACTGCTTGGTGATACGGCTATAGGCATTCTTGTACTGCCTCCAGAATGCGTTGCCCTCCCCTTTGGCGATAGGGAGAAGGTAGGGAGAATCATCGGTCTTGTATTTCGTTACAATCTCCTGCATGGCGTGTTCCCATTTGATGTGCAACTGTTGTGAGGTCTTCTGACGGCGGTAAGTGAGTACGCCGCCTTGCAGATTGCTTGGGGTGAGTTGTGCCATGTCGATGAACGACATTCCGCGGGTATAGAAACTGAAAAGGAACATATCCCTTGCAAGCTCCAAGCGGGGGTTCAGACTCAAGTCCAGTGCTTTCAGTTGCTTGATGATTTCCAAGGGGAGGGCACGCTTGACGGTCTTGTCAATGCCGGTATAGACATGCTTGAACGGTGAGGAGGAAATCACCAGCCCGTCATCTACGGCATGGTTGTATATGGTGCGCAGGTTACGAATGTAGAATGAAGTGGTGTTGCGGCACAGTCCGCTGTCTTTCAGCCACTGTTCATAGCCTTGTATCATCGTACCGTCTATTTCCTCCAACGGCACATCGCCTCCTTTCAGGTAACGCTGAAGACTGTTGAGGGTGGTGGTGTATCTTGCCACCATACGCTTTTTGCCGATACGCCTCAGTTTTTCGTTCAACTCCAGCGTATAGCCGATGATGCCATGTAATTCTTTTCCCTCATGGAAGTTGTCAACGACAGTGTCTGCTGTATATGACTGCCCTTCCTTGTCCAACCGTGCAATGACCAACTGCAGTTTCTTTCTGTCTGCCTCCAGTGTGTCTTTTAAGGAAAGAAGATACGTTTGACGTTGTGGAGTGGCGGAAGACGGTAAAATGATGTTTGAATGGTCCGCATCCCACTCTGAAGAATAGATTCTGTACTCCGTATGGATCTGCCTTGCCACTCGGTTGTGTATCACCTGATAATACAGGCGACCCTCTTTCTCTTGAACAGATGATGTTCTGAACTTTAATTTGATGGATGCCATAATGCTCTGACTTTAACATTGAAATTGCTATTATTACCTTTATATATAATATATGTGACAGACAAACAGGTATAGGAAGGATGGTGTCTCACCGCACGGCATACAACAGTTGATACTCCACCCACCTCCGTTTCCTGATGGATGCCACTGCTTTTCCCCTCCATTTGCAATAGCTCAGATAGAGTGGCAGGATGTCTCTGTCGCCACGTTCCAATCGGGTGAGTAGGGTCGCTTTCGGGTATCTGTCATTGCCCAACAACTTGGCTGGTCCAATCTGGTACGAGAGGGCGGCAAGCAGATAGGCATCCCTGCCATAACAGGCATATAGTCGCAGATGCCGTAGAAGGTCTGTCCGTAACAGCAAATCTGCACGCTGACGTGTCAGTGTTTTTGGGAAACGTTCGCCCTTCTGTATCTGATGGCCATAGCCTACATAGCCCGGTGTAGTCTGCTGGCTGTGCCATCCCTCGAAATGTTTGGTAATGGCTACCAATCGTTCAAACAATGCCCTGTCAAAGGTTTGGGGTTGACAGGGCACGCTACAGATGGTCAATATGCTCAACAATATGAAGATGGCTCTTCTCATTACATTATTATATATAGGAGGTGCGGTGCCTCACCGCACATTACTCAAAAACTTACATCATTGTGCGAAACTGCTGTATCTCCTTGATCATGGCTTTCACATCCTCTCCAACCTGAACGAAGTTCTTGTAGAGGATGCGCTCACGCTCTTCCTTGCTCTTGAACTTATAGAACTTAGGGAGAGGGACATACTTCGATTCCTCCTTTTTGATTTCTTCCATGTTGAAGTCGGTCTTGCAGTAGAACTTGGAGGTCTTGAACTCCTCGCTCTCCTGAATGTTCATTGATCCGTTCATACCGGTCTTGGTGGCTACGAAGTCACGGGCGGTCTGTCCGCATATCCATCCTGTGGGCATGTCGGAGATTTTGCTTGCCGGCACAAGGCTGTCCATATTCTCATTGAGGTTGATGGAGGTCTTGTCACGGTCGATGGTCACACCTTTTTTGAGCTGAACTACTTTACCGAAGATGTCGGAAGAGAGCCATTCGAGGGTTTCCTTGGCACGAGCCGAACCGCTCACCACATTGCCCACGGTGGTGATGATTTTCTGCATACCCACCTTTCCATAGTCGGCTTCCAACTGCGGCAGTTCCTGAAAACCCAAGGCAACGCTCACCTTGTTGCTTCGGGCTGTACCTATCAGTCGGTCTATCTTGTGGAAATACAAGGTCGGCAACTCATCGACGATGATGCTGACAGGCACGTTTTTGCCTTGACCTGTATTCACTCTCGTCACAAGGCGGTTGAGAATCAAGGCATTCAGCGCACCGATAATGCTTTCCATTTCAGGGTCGTTGGCAATGAGCAGATAACTCGGATTTTTCGGGTCGCTGACCTTTAGGTCGAAGTCATCGCCATCCTTATGGAATATCCAATAACTCTCCTTGGTGGCAAGACGGGAGGTATAGACACGCAGTGTACCTATCATTCCTTCAAGTTGTTCAAGGGCTTTGTTGGCAAAGGCGGTCTGGAAAGGTCCAAGCAGCGGGGCTACCTCGTTGTCGGTCTGAAGCACCTCGAAGATGGTCTGATAACTCTCGTTGAGGAACGACAGGATATGCGGCATATCAGAGTATTTGCCCAACCAATAGGCGGGCTGCACCTCCATCCCCGAATGGTCGAACACCCGTCCTGTCGGTATCAGCCTTTTCGTCTTCGGGTCTTCACGTCGTTCGCCAATCAGCATCTTTCCGTCCTTATCGTAGGGTTCCTTGCCATAGTTGCAGAAGAAATAGATGCAGGCCGCAAGGAAGTTGACGGCAGAGGTCTGGAAGAACTGGTCGCTGCCACCACCGCCCTCCTTCTTTCCCTTTTGCAGGGATTCAAGCAGGGTCTCGGCGGTCTCACTCGCTGCGGCAAGGTTGTTGATGTACTTCAACTGAATAGGGTTCACCCTTCTCGAATACTCCACATCCACAAAATTGATGATGTTGAACTTCATACCATTGGGCATCTTGCTGTCCTTGGCGTTCTTGTTCTTCAAGTAGTGATAGTAGAGTTTTGTGGCGAGGGTGGGAAACTTGTAGTCGTACACCACCATGGCAAAGCCCTTCTCGCTGTGCTGCCTGATGAACGGCTCGATTATAGAAAAAGTCTTACCAGAACCAGGAGTACCCACAACCCATGTGCCACGGAACGGATTGACGATGTTCACCCACCCCTTGCGGAACTTGCCCTTGTAGTAATAGCGCATTGGTATGTTCACACTGTACTTGTTCTCCTGCAAATCCCTGCATTGCTCGAAGCTCTCGTTCTCGAAGTTGAATCGGTCTTTCAGCAGTCCCTCCTTCAGGAACTTGGAGATATTGTCGAGGGCGATATGCACCAACACGACACCGACGATGGAAGTGGGCATGTAGAGCCAAGTGTTCAAACGGAGGGTATAGAGACGAGGCATTATCGAATGACCGAACAGCCATACGGACAACACAATCAGCAGCACACCCGATAGCAGCGGATAGAGCACCTGCCTACGAGCGTCAAACTCCAGATGCTTCTTGTTGCGCGTTCCTACACAGGTGATACATATCAACAAGAACGTAGCCACCTTGCTATACACGAGGTTGCCGTCATGGTAAATCATCCACCGCTTGATGCGAGTGTGGATGTCCGTAACCACACCGCCCAAGAAGTCCAACTGCTCCGGCTCCAGTGCGTAGGCGAAGAACTCCATCAGGATGGAGACGTAAATCACCGCCCTGAATATCTTGTAAAAACCCTGTAACTCTTTGCTTTCTTCCATTTACTTTACGGTAATGTTTGGTGATATTCGACAAAAGGATGAAGGATGCCACGGTGGACACCCTCCAATCCTCTTATGAGTTTATTCGTAGCCGTTGATGGTCTTCTCAGACTCAACTGTCCACGGAGAGATAGTTGCAGATATGACCTCCAAGGTGTTGCGTACAGGCTTCAGTGAATAGCTGTAGGAATGACCTGCTTTCCACGTGTCGTTTGTGAGGAATACGAAGTTCTCCCCATTGCTGAGTTGCAATGTCATGTCCGGCATAACCTGTGCAGGAACATAAAGCGTATATTCCATGTGGTCACTTTGTGGGTCGCCGAAATAATAGGTCGTCACCGACTCGTCACTGCATTCCACCTTTCCAGTCTTGATGTTGAAAGTGCCACTGTCAAAGTAACCGATGAACGTGAGTAGGCTTCCTGCAAAATCGTTGGTGGTGAAACCGTATTCGGGCGAGGTATAGACCTTGATGATGACACGCACCATCTGATGGGTGAAGTTCAATGTAAGGCTCGGATTGGCATATGATGCCGTTCCACTGGCAAACAGGAAATCATTGACCTTCTGCTCACTCTGTACTGCTGCCTCCGGCACTTGGAACTCTATGATGTCGTTGGTAGGACTTGCCGTATAGGGATAGTAGGCATTGAAGGTGTGGGTGTCTGTGTCCGTGAAAAACACCTTGTTGGCTGACACAAACTGATTCGTGCCGCCGCTTCGGGTGAACTTCATATTGTTGATCATCCCTGTGGAAGAGATGCCAATCATATCATTGAGTTCCCACTGGTTGTCAACGGCTCGTGTGGAGACGGCAGGCTTCAGCATCTCCAGATTGGTGAATACCTGAAGCTGCTTGGTCGATGTGCTGTCGGTCACGACCACAGAACCGCCGCCACCGGGCAGGTAAATCTCATTGACGATGTCTTGGTCACAGGACGTGAGGAGCACGGCTCCAAGTCCTAACATTAGGAACAAATTCTTTTTCATGCTTTTTCTTTTTTAATTGTTGTACTTTGGTGATGATACGGGTGATACTCGATGTCTGTATATGGGCTAATCCATAATCGTAATGATGGGTCTCGCCTTATGCGGCTGCCATTTGGGGGTCTCCTGTATGGCTCCGCTGCCAAGGGAGTAGAGCCATGCCTTGGCGGTTGCCTGTCCTTCTACTTCCGTTGAAGTCCAATACCAACAGTCATCATCCTCGTCGGGGATGGGTGTGCCGCCGCATTTCAATATGTAGGGGTTGATGATGTCCTTGGCATGATAGAGCAGACGCATCTGCGCCACACTGGGGATATAGGCACTCTGACCGTAACGCCACATGTCGAAGACACGTTCTGCCAAGGGCGACTTCGCATCGGTCGTGCCATAGAGGGCAAAGGTGTTGGCATTACCATCGTATGCGGTGAGGTCACAGGATGTGTCCTGCTCTACACCGATGCTGTCGGCAAAGGCTTCGGGAGCGATGTCCCACAGATAGACGGCATATCCGTTCCCCTCCATCTCTTCCCTCTGATTAATATTGAACACCACGGCAATGGCTTGCTTGCCCGATTGCTCGTAGGTTTCGTAAGGCATCACCTTGCCGTCAGTGGTCAAGATATGGGTAACCTTCATGGCTGTGTCGGGAAAGTCCTGATGCTCGTCACAGGCAGTCAGCAACATTGTTACCGCAACTGCCAAAATAGAAAATAACTTCTTCATACGCATAGTCATTTTACAGGAAGTTTTACGCCCAGGACAATGCCCGTCCTGAACAGGTCTTCGCCCTTGATCATCACATCGGTCTTCACCTGCCAGAAGAGCTTCCAGCCGTGTCTGAGTGTATAGTTATGCTCATAACCGAGGTGGATGCCACCCAAGAACTTGTCTGTATCGCTACCTGCCGACGCTCCGATGCGCATGTTGCCATGGTGGTTGCGTCCTCTTGCCACACAGGGCTTGTAGGCGAAGCCGAAACCATAACTGCGGTAGTTGTTCCAGAAGCTCTCAGGACAAATATGACCGCATGATGCGCACTCGTCCCACTTGATGTAGCCGTTGGCAAAATACTCCCACGCATTGTGATACTTGGACTCATGCTCGTAGGACAGCGTCACGTCCAGTCCTCGCTCATACAGGCAGCCGAACCCCAAGGATATGCGGTCGCTGTTCTGCTGCGCCACAGCCGGAGTCATACTTGCCATAAAACAGATGGCAACGAGTAAGGTATGCACAAGCCAATTCCTCACTCCTAATTCCTCATTCCTAATTCTCATTATTCCTCCTCCAACAGTATATGGTTAAACGAATCGGCAGACAGCACGTCCTCATAGTCGATGCTGAGCGAGATGGTGCGTCCACTTATCTGCTTCTCCGACAACTCGATGGTCAGCACCTTGTCGTTAGGGTAAGTCATCTTCTTCACCACAATCACGTTGCGATAGCCGTACCTGAAGGTTTTCGCATCGTCCAATACAAGGGCTGGAGTCAGTTCCACTATCTGCGCATTGGTTGCCTTGCTCTGCTTCTTGTCCGACAGTTTGATGCGCATCTCGTCGATGTCGAAGCGGATATTGGTCTTGTTCTCCACGGAGAAATCGATGAAGAAATATTCGCCCACGCTGTAGATGTTGTTCAGGCGCATCACCATGCGGTGCATCTTCGTCGCCACATTGCGGTACTTGGCAGCTGACGACCATATCTGACGCGCATACTTGGTCATGTCGGCAGTGGACAGGCTTACAGCGGGATTGTTGTAGGCATTGCGCTCCGAGCATTCTATCTCCTTGTCGGTCACTGCCTCCTGCATCCTCGTGGTGTAGAGCAAGGCATACTGCGTGCGGTAGCGTTCCGTCACGATGGTCACTATCGCCAGCACCTCGCCGTCGGCATACACGTTGTCCTTGGGTTTCAGGCGGATGGTGTTGTTGATGGGTTGGTCGCCCACCACCTTGTCGGTGGATATATCGACAAAGCGGATGGGTTCGGAGGCGGTGATGACTGTAGTCACTTGGTCGTTGACCGTTAGTTGTTCCATCTCCATGTAGGTGGTCTGTGCCTTGGCTGAAAGCACACTCAGCGACAGCATTGCACAGACATTGATTTTCTGAAAACAATTCATATTAGTTGATTTTTTGATGTTTATACTTGATGAGCCACCGTTCCCGAAAGTTTTGCTTTCGGGCTATTCCGCAGCTCGTTTCCCTCTATTTCCTTTTCTCTTTCCCGTTTACAAGGTAAACAAACGTCCCATACTTCAGCTTCACCTTATTCTTCTTGATAGCTTTGCTGATGGCGTTGCTCGTCTTTTGGTAGGCATTGGTCACGGCTTGCATTCCCCATTGCGAGAAGCTGTTGTTCGCTCCCGTTTGGTCGATGTTCATGTTGCTCTGCATCGCACCGCTCGCCACATCTTTGGTGGTTTCACGGAACTGGCTGCCGGGAACATACAATCCCTCCAGTCCATCCGTATCATAGAGCGAAAGCGACACCTTTATCAGCTCGTCATCCACCAAGATAGAGTTGATGCTGCCCTTCACTCGCTGCGAACCGAAACCGCTCATGGTGGCATAGAGATACGACCCTTTCTTCACCATGGTCTCACCAATCTCTATGTCGTCCAACAATCTCAGCCGCACTCTCGATCCGTCCGTGGCTTTCACGTCCTCGTCGATGATGGCCTTGATGAGCTTCGGCTCATGCTCGTTCTGCGTTAGGGTGTTGAAATAGTCCGAAGTCACCTTCACCTTCTTCACCACTTCCTGTGCCTTGTCCTCCTCGTCCAATGCCTTCACCGCCTTGCTGTCCTCGGCAATCTGACCTTTCACCTCAATCTGCTCCTTGGGCTGTTCAGCCTGTGTGGTGTCCTGGGCAACGGGAGCAACAGCAGACTGACCTCTCAGCCTCGCTTCGGCGAGTGCCTTGTTGAGTGCTTCGAGTGCTTCCGCTTCTCGCGCCTTGGCATCGGCCACTTCGGCTGCATCGTCCTTCTCTTCTGCCTGACGGACGAGTTCCGCAAGGTCTTCTTCTGTGTACTTGGATTCATACGTTTCTTTCTCTTCTTCGTTGTCACGCTCAATGTTATCCACCGCCGAATAGTCAGCTATGCGACCATACGACTTCGCCATGTTCTCATATTTTCCGCCGATGCCGTCACCGTTCTTGATCTGCGCTCCGGGCAGGTTGGGGTTCAGAAACTCTGTGGTCTGCAGGTTCTTGTCCTGCGTTTCCGCCACCTCCGTATTGAACATGTCAAAGACAAAAAAGCCTGTGGCAAGCAACGGGATGTACACGATGGCTGGAAGCATATACTTCGGCTGGCGGAAGTTTATCTTATCTGTTATTCTCATCGCTGTCTTTTTTTGATGTTACTGACTTGTCTTGCTCCTCCTTGTCGGTCCGATGCGTCACGGGAGGAACTGTGCAGTGGGCGGCATCCATCATCTGTTTCATGCGCCCTTCCTGCCGCTCGATGGCACTCTTTGCCTCCGTCCGATGCCCGTAGCACCGCACAATCCTGTAAATATTGATACCGAAACACGTGGCGACAAAGCCGAACACGATGACGAGAAACAGCGTCTTGTGGGCATTGGCGAAGCCTTGCACCTTAGCCGCCGCACGGTCTATCCTCGTGGTCTTGGCAAACTTGCGCCCTGCCGCCACCTCCTTCTCATACCGCTCCCTATACTTGGGGTCGTTCTTGTCGGGCATATCCTCGCCCACAAGTATCCGTCTGATTCCTTTTACACTCATACCGCTGCGATATTAGAAGTTTGACTTCGACTTCT